>Ga0209430_1001691_pt1 | contig 15737 bp, 16 predicted proteins | sample BarGraIncub1133A_FD_184504 | JGI IMG/M metagenome (GOLD analysis project Ga0209430, IMG submission 184504) | Arctic peat soil microbial communities from Barrow, Alaska - Barrow Graham LP Incubations 11-33A (SPAdes) (version 2) | ecosystem: Environmental > Terrestrial > Soil > Wetlands > Peat... | reverse complement strand
ATTTATCTCTGAAGAAAAAATCAGGAAATCTTTAAACATTTAAATACAAATCAGGAATTAATTATATGTTTGTTCCCTATTCTATATTTTAGTATCAATCCTGTCAACCTATTTCAGGGAGGGTCACATCAAGCAGTAATCTTCCAACATCAAGTTGTAATCTTGCAACATCAAGTTGTAATCTTGCAACATCAAGCAGTAATCTTGCAACATCAAGCAGTAATCTTCCGACATCAAGTTGTAATCTTGCAACATCAAGCAGTAATCTTCCAACATCAAGTTGTAATCTTGCAACATCAAGCAGTAATCTTGCAACATCAAGTTGTAATCTTGCAACATCAAGCAGTAATCTTGCAACATCAAGTTGTAATTTTCTGACATCAAGCAGTAATCTTCCAACATCAAGTTGTAATTTTCTGACATCAAGCAGTAATCTTCCAACATCAAGTTGTAATCATCCAATATCAAGTAGTAATCTTGCTTTGAACAAGCAAAAAAAACATGGATAGGTCTTGGTTTAAATAGAAGCAACTATTCTCCTACTTTCCCCATCAAATAATCAATAATCTCTTTATTTTGAAACTGATAAAATAGTTTACTTTTGTTCATCCTAAGTCTTAACCTGTTATTGCATGATCAATAGAATTTTACCCACTTTTTTGTTTTGTTTCATTTCAATTGGTTCAGTCTTGGCACAAGGTATTCGCGGACGAATTACCGATGCACAGGGTGAAGCGGTGCCCTTTGCGAATATTTACATTACGCAATTGTCAACCGGAACCTCTTCTAATATTGACGGAAATTACGAATTGAAGCTGCCGGCAGGAAACTGGAAGATCCTATTTCAATACATTGGTTATCAGACCCAGTCGTATGATTTAGTCATTGGAAAAACGTTCCAGGTAAAAAACGTGCAGCTGATTACCCAGAATTACAAGATTCCTGAAATCACAATTCTTGCATCCGGCGAAGACCCCGCGTATTATATTATGCGGCGGGCCATCGCATTGGCACCATATTACCAGAAACAGGTTTCAAAATATTCGTGCAAAGTGTACCTGAAAGGATCGGGCGTGTTCGAAGAGATTCCAACAATGGCGAAGCTGTTAATGGACAAAAAGGAAGTTAAAGATCTTCAGGAACCCTTTGTGCTGGAGACTGTCAGCAAAATTGACTTTGAGTTACCCGACAAAATTAAACAGGAGGTGTTGGCAATGCACTCATCCGGAAAGGATAACAACACATCTCCTATGGGAATGATTACCAATAATTTGTACGATGCGGACAAATACGGGGTTGTTTCTCCGGTCGGGATAAACGCTTTAAAGGTCTACCGGTTCCATCTCGAAAGTGTCTTCGAAGACCAGGGATTTACCATCAACAAGATAAAGGTGACACCCAAAACCAATGGAAATGATGTGTTTTCGGGCTACATCTACATTGCAGATTTGTTCTGGAACATCCATTCTGCTGATCTGAAACTGCACATCCCGATGACCGATGTAAATGTGCATCAACTTTATGCGGAGGTGAATAAAAACACATGGATGCCCGTAAGCCTCGATTTTGACATGAATTTTGCCGGACTTGGATTCAAAATGAAATTCCGGTATGTTGCTGCTATCACCGATTACAATACCACGTTGAATCCTGCCCTTGACCATACATTTCTTGAAAAGCTGAATAACCAGCAGGCACAGGATCAGCAGCTGTTTGAAAAAATGAATACCGGGAATAGCACGATTCAAAAGCCGTCTGAACCCAAGAACAAAGTACAAAAGCAGATTGACCAACTGATGGAGAAACCGGCACTGAGTAACCGCGAAACGGTAAAATTAAGCCGGATGATTGAAACAGAAACAAAGCGGAACAGTCCGCCCGAACCGCTTGAAATCAAATCGACATTCAAGGTAAGTTCGAAACAGGTGAATAACGATTCGGCATACTGGGTTAGCCTGCGACCCATTCCGCTCACAGCAACTGAAAAGGTTAGCTTTGTTAAGAAAGATTCGTTTTTGCTCGTTTCTTCCAAACCTGAATACCAGGATTCGGTGCGCAATTTTAAACGAAAATTCAAAGCCAAACACTTACTATTTGGAAAAACTTACGATTATTCGATTGATTCGATCCGGCATTTCGAACGGTTTTCGATTCCAAATCTGATAAATCCAACTTCACTCTCCTTTAATTCTGTTGACGGATTAAAAATGGAATTGCCTTTTAGTTACTATAAATCAGACAGTACAGGCCATATGATGCGGTTTGGTCCGACATTTGCTTATGGCTTTGCACGTGAAAAGCTGGATGTATCTTTCTCGTATGAGCAGCGATTGAATGGACTTAAAAACAATTGGTTTTCATTCGGCGCGGGGACTACAACGGCTGATTATAATCGCACTTCGGGGTTATCATCCATCAACAATGCTTTTTACACCCTTTTTCTTGAAGAGAATTACATACGTTTCTACCGGCGCGATTTTCTGCAATTGGCAGTTGGCCGTGACCTGGTAAACGGGCTGAATTTGAAAATTGCCGTTGATTACAGCGATAACAGCCCTTTAACCAATCATTCCAATTTTTCCTTTATTGATTTCAAGGATAAAGAGATTCAACCGAATGTTCCGGTGAATAATACGCTGATTCCATGGCAACTTGAAGGTCACCAATCATTAGTCACTCATGCGACTTTGGAGTATACACCACATCACCGATATTCGATACGAAATAACACCAAAGTGTATGCAGAAAGCAAATATCCAACCTTTTCAATCAATTACAGAGGGGCTTATTCGGGTATGTTTGGCAGCGACGCGCGTTATGATCTGCTGAAAACAGGCATTCGTCAGAAAATCAAGTTTGGAATTGACGATCATATATCATACATGGTAAATGCCGGGACTTTCCTGAACTCTTCAAAGTTATATTTCGAAGATTTCCAGCATTTCAATACACAGTCAACCGGGTTTGCCTTTAATTCAACTGAAAATAGTTTCAGGCTGTTGCCTTTTTACGAATTTTCGACCCAAAAATCGTTTGTGGATGCGCATATCAACTGGCAATCGCGCCGATTGATTTTAAAGCATCTTCCCATTATCAAAAACTCGTCAGTTTCGGAAAACCTGTTTGTTAATTTCCTGAGTACGCCAGAAATGAAAAATTACATGGAAGCCGGTTACGGCATTCGCCAATTATTTCTTTTATTGAATGTTGAAGGTGTGGCTGGTTTTGAGAACGGCAAATTTCGTTCGGCTGGCATCAGGGTAAGCATCAATCTAAAGTAGCTTTTTTGACTATTTCTAACAGTTGCTTCGGGTCTTGCCTGTTATCCCAGAATGCAGTGATGATTAAAGTATTATGATCCAATTTATAAAAGAGACTAAAATGTCCCATCGCGGACTCTCTTGTTCCGGGGTAAGTTGTCGACTTAAATGATTTTGGATGTCGTAGAGTAATTTGAATTCGGTCAGCAATTAATTTGATTAATTCTTCGGCAAATACTGTCGAGCCATTATGTTTTGTCCAATATTTCAAAACCGCTCTTCTTTGTCTGGCTGCTGTATCTGTCCAAACTACAGTTCTTTTACCCATTGCAAATCCTCTTTGTCTAATTGATCCTGAGAAATTAGCTTTCCGTTTAGAATATCCTTGTCGCTTAATTGAAGCATTAACGTTTGCTCCTTCGTTAATTTCACAGTATCATTATCCGAAGAACTCCTCTCTACCAACTGGTAAATAGCTGACAGATAGTCTTCATCAGTAATGGTCAGCAGTTTATCAATGATATTATTTCTTAGTATATCGGTAGCTTCCATGACTTAAAAGTTTTATCAAATATCGCAAATTTCTTTCTTTCGACAAGAATCATTGTGAAATTACTCCTATCGTTTAGTTTGCATCAGGTATGTATCAATCTTAAATAACAAAAATGCAAGGTAACCCTTCCGACAAATCAAAAGGATGACCTTACATTTTTACCGCGAAATGACTTTTCCGGTTACTTCTTTTTGGAAAAATTCACAATCAGAAAATAAATTATAAAACCCAACGAAATAGAAACCAGTTCAATACCAAATGGCAAAATACTGTCGCGCATAAAATCCCGGTAATGATCCGTATTGCTCAAACCTGGGCCCATCTGGTCAATCAGGATAAACCCTATTCCACTAAAGAAAGCGACCAAACCCCATTTCAAAGAAGGGTACCTGTTTACTTCCTGGTTTTCGGTAGTTGCAGAAGATACCTTTTGTTCTAAAATTCCTGCATTGTCAAAATGACCCGTCTTGATGATCATCCGTTTTAGTAAATAATCAGTAAAATTTTTAAAAATCTGGTAAATCGCGAAAAAGATTACTGCTGGAATTAAAAATTGTGGCATAATTTTCAGTTTTAAGTGTTTGTAAGATGTGACGCCGCTGGTTTGCGAAATGTTGCAGTTGTACTGAGTTTTTTTCGAATAAAAAATGTTGGTACTTTGTGCAACATTTCAATCCCGATCGTTGTCAAACTCTAAGTATGAATGACGCTGAATTAGTAGCCCAGATTTTAAACGGAAATATGAAATCCTTCACTTTTTTGGTAAGTCGTTACCAAAAACTGGTGGTGCATATAACCGGGCGGTTAATTCAGCGTCGCGAGGAATTGGAGGATGTTAGCCAGGAAGTATTTCTGAAGGTATATCAGAATTTGGGAAAGTACAGGAATGAGTGTAAATTATCGACATGGATTGCCACGATCGCTTATAACACAAGTGTCAATTACCTGCGGAAGTTTAAAAAAAATGATGAAACAGGTTTGGATGATAAAGCGATATTGGATAAACTCACAGACTTTAAACAAGATGATTACGAGACGATCGATCTGCATCGTTACATTCGTGAACAGATTGAATTATTGCCTGTTCATTACCGTACTGTATTAACATTGTATCACCTCGAGGAGTTTTCGTACCAGGAGATCGAACAGATTACCGGAATGCCCGAAGGAACTGTTAAAAACTACCTGTTCAGGGCCAAGGCGCTTTTAAAGGAAAAACTTCAGTTTGTGGTCAATGAAAGCAGTTTAAAATTAGTGAAGGAGATCAATAATGAAAAATGAAGAACTGGATTATATAATAGAAGAATCGTTCAGAACAGAACCTGATATTCGCCTGCCTGCTGATTTTGCAAGGAAGCTTACCTTATCGGTGACCCGCCGCGAGCAGTGGAAAACTGACGTTCGCGAGTATCTTTACCTGACTGCAGTTCTGATTTCATTGCTTGCAGTAGCAACATTGACCTATTATCTGATTGACAAAGACATCGTTATTCGTTTCTTTTCTTTTATCACTCAAAATGCTGTAACCGTAGTTTTTATTGTATTTATTCTGAATTTCATCCTGTTTGCCGACCGGGTGCTGCTGCGCCTGCTTTTCAACCGGTGGAAAAGGGCCAGTTGAAAAGGTATTGAAAACCGGGACCAACAAAAGCGCTACGGTAAGTAATAGAAACGGTGAAATGTTGTATTTCAACATTCAAATTTGAGACGGTGAAAAGTCTTTTTTGCCACCAAAACTCCAAGTCACCAAATTTCACCAAAGCTTATAATTACTACTTTAACTTTGGTGGAATTGGGCGTTTTTGTGATTTAGTGGCATTCTTATTTGTTATTTTTCAGAAGACCTTAAAAATGAAAATAGTTTACTTATTTATTCTCGATACTTATTTCGATTTGAGAAGTCACATTAAGGTAATGTTGAAATAGTTGGAACGATAAGGAGTTTGTGTACTTTTGTCGCAAAATATTTTAACTATGATTTACATGGCAGACACAGCCGATCTGGACGAACTCCGGAAGCTGTACCTTTTTTTTCCCCTCGAAGGAGTCACTACCAACCCAACAATTTTAAGCCACGCAGGAAACAAACTTTCGGTTGCCATTGAAGGCATTCAGAATCTGGTTGGATCCGGAATGGTACACGTACAAATGATCTCCTCCGAATCGGACGATATGGTGCGTGAAGCAAAAAAATACCGCAGTTATTTTGATTTTGGTGATAACTTTTATGCCAAGATACCTGTAACTGCCAATGGTTACAGGGCGATGCGTATCCTGAAGGATGCAGGTATCAATGTAACTGCAACTGCTATTTTTACGCAACAGCAGGCATTGGTGGCGATGAAGGCCGGTGCAGATTTTGTAGCTCCGTATGTAAGCCGCCTCGACAATATTTCTTCGCACGGAATTGAAGTGGTTGAAAACATCGTCGATAATATATTAGAGTATGGTTTGAATGGCAGGGTTTTAGCAGCCAGTTTCAAAACGGTCGACCAGATTTACCGCACAAGTATGGCTGGGGCACACTCTGCAACCATCAGCCCTGAATTACTTTACCAGCTGATCAATCACCCGATGACCGACATCGGTGTGAAACAATTCGAGTTGGATGCTGAAGGTCTATACGATATTGAGTTTTAAGTTGCCATTATTATACAGAAAAGGGATTTCATTTTTAAGTGAAATCCCTTTTCTGTTATTTCTGAGTTCTTTTTCTAATACTCCTTTATATTTTCCCTTCGTGTAAATCCCAAATTGGAAAACACATTTCGTAGTCGTTCCAAATTATATCTCCATACTCAATTGTATATTTTTCAAACAATTGCTTATCAAGAAATTTTTTTGTCATTGGGTTTTTGGCATTTTTTAAAAAACTACCGAAGTCAATTACCCGTTCAAGCCCATCAGAGAATGAAAATCTAATTTTATAATCTCCAATATATTCAGCCTTATCTATCGAAATAACCATTGCTCTATATTTTTCTAGTTATTTTTTCCGGTGGAAACTCAATATTATATATAAAGAAGTCAATCCACTTTCTGACAATATCGTCGCGATAAAGTTCCACAATCTTTTTGAACTTTTTAAGGTTCTGAACATCCAGCGGCGCTTTACCTTGAACATCTTTGATAATTATCTCCTTAAACTTTCCATTATCAAAGATAATTTTAGCTTTACTTTCTTTATCCTGATATTTTCCATGAACATGAATCGGTTCATGCTCCTGGGAATAAAACAAAAAAATCAATCCAAAATATTCATATAATTTTGGCATAATCTTAACTTTTCATCAAAGATAAAAAAATTAACATCGAATTGTAGATACCCGCCTCTTCAATAGATTATGCCATCGGAGGCTCCTTACCATTATCATCACCCGAATTGCTTTACCGGCTGATCAATCATCCGATGACCGACATCGTTGTGATACAGTTTGAATTGGACGCCGAAGGTCTTTACGATATCGAGTTTTAAGTTGCTATTATTATACAGAAAAGGGATTTCATTTTTAAGTGAAATCCCTTTTCTGTTTTATTCCTATGGGGTGGCTTGATATTAACAACACCTGTTTTTTGGGAAGTTATTGCTGGTTTTCGGGTACAAAAAACAAGCCGGCAATTTTATTGTCTTTGTCAAATACCAATTTCATTTTCAACTTCATATTTTCAAAATGGCACAATGTATAGGTGACGTCATAAGTTTGAATTTTACCAACCGTTATCTCACCCATTTTCTGAAATTTGCCACATTTATTATTTAAATCATCCCATACAAGTTTTAATTTTTCAGCTGGCAATGCAGTTTTCATATTCTGGTCAAAAGTTTCAACAATTTTTGGAAATTCATTCTTTTGAAAACTGCTGATTACCAGTTTAGAAATTTCAATGTTTTGGTTTTCCTGGGCAAACATGATTGTACTCAACGTACAGAAAATAAGTGTTAAAAGTGTTCTTTTCATGATCTTGCGATATAAGGTTGAATTATTATTTGTTAATACCAAAGGAAACAATAAAAAACATAATTACAAAACCTGTGCATCAAGAGAATCCTGGTAGCCAAAGTTTTCTATTTAGTTAATTCAATTCAGATCAGGGTGAAATAATCTTAACAATTCGTATGTTTGCGATTAAACTATTTGGCATTATTTTAGTCAAACAGGTTCAATAATTTTATTTTAACCAAGCGAATATAATAAAGTAATCTAATGACATTGCAAATAAAGAAATCAATCAGAACTCCTGTTACTATAATTCTGATTGTTATTGTACTTGGGGTCATCCTTTATCCCAAGATTAAACCCATGTTTATATCGGGATCCGGTTCAAAAACAGGTTCGGCTGCAGGTGCACAGGGTATGCGCGGGGGAGGTCAACCGCTGTTAGCGAGTGGCTATGTAATTGTCCCAACCCAAATGAATGAGCTTATTTATAGTACCGGCTCATTGATCCCCGATGAGGAGGTGGAACTCTCATTCGAAGCAGCGGGCAAAGTAGTGGGTATCTTTTTCAAGGAAGGCACCAGGGTAAAAAAAGGCGAATTACTTGCCAAAATAAACGACAGGCCGTTACAGGCAGAATTATTAAAACTGCAGGCCCAGCGAAAACTTTCCGAAGAACGTGAGTTTCGTCAACGACAGTTATTAGATCGCGACGCCATCAGCCGTGAGAGTTACGACCAGGTTGCCACCGAGCTTCAATCGCTCGAGGCCGATATACTGCTGGTATTGGCACGCATTTCCGAAACTGAATTAAGGGCACCTTTCGATGGTATTGTTGGATTGCGCATGGTGAGTGAAGGCGCTTTTGCCACCACACAAACAAAAATAGTACAACTTGTAAAAATCAGTCCGCTAAAAATTGAGTTTTCCATTCCGGAACGGTATGCCGGTGAAGTTACTCCCGGTTATCCCATTACGTTTGTTATTGACGGGATTCAAAAATCCTTTACGGCCGAGGTTTACGCAGTTGCTCCCAAAGTGGATGTCGATACACGCACCATTGTTGCAAGGGCCTATTATCCCAATAAAAACGAGGAGTTGAAACCAGGGCGTTTTGCCAGTGTCAGGGCTCTTTTATCAAAAATTGATAATACCATTTCAGTACCAACTCAAGCTATCATTCCTGAAATGGAAGGCGAAAAGGTATTCATAATTAAAAATGGCCTAGCGAAAGAAGTGAAGGTTACTTTAGGACTTCGGACTGAATCGCATGTTCAGATTCAAAAAGGGTTGAATTTTGGGGATACACTACTTACCACTGCAATTTTGCAATTACGTCAAGGCATACCGGTTCAACTCGATACGCTGGTTACCAACAAATCCATCGTAAACAACATACAATGAGTCTATCGTCGACAAGTATAAAGAGGCCTGTTCTCTCCACTGTTTTTTCGCTGGTTATCCTTTTATTTGGAGCAATAGGTTTAACCTATCTTGGAGTAAGGGAGTTTCCAAGTGTCGACCCGCCAATTATTTCGGTCGACACCTCTTATCCGGGTGCGAACTCCGATGTAATTGAAACGCAGATCACCGAGCCTTTGGAACAATCCATTAACGGCATTCCAGGTATCCGCACCCTGACCAGCCGCAGCAGCCAGGGACGCAGCAGTATTACCGTCGAGTTCGAACTATCGGTCGATATGGAGACAGCTGCCAATGATGTACGCGATAAGGTATCGCAGGCACAACGAATGCTTCCGCGCGACTGTGACCCGCCAACCGTTTCGAAAGCCGATGCCGACGCAAGTCCGATTATGATGATTGCGGTGAAAAGTCCGCAGCGATCGTTGCTGGAACTTTCGGAAATTGCCGACCTTACTTTTAAAGAGCAGTTACAGACCATTTCAGGAGTAAGCGCGGTATTTATCTGGGGAGAAAAACGTTATGCGATGCGCATCTGGCTCGACCCTGCAAAATTGGCAGGTTATCAGATGACGCCCCTTGATGTCAGAAATGCCATACTTCGCGAAAATGTAGAGCTTCCGGCAGGGAGCATCGAAGGTACTACTACAGAACTTACAATACGCGCCCTGGGACTCATGACCACACCTCAGGAATTCAACAGTCTTATTTTAAGGCAAACCGGCGATCAGATTGTCAGGGTAAGCGATATTGGCCGTGCCGAACTTGGGCCACAGGATTTACGCGGAATCATGAAATTAAATGGTATTCCCATGGTTGCAACGATCATTGTTCCGCAACCTGGTGCCAACCACATCGAAATTGTGGATGAAGTATATAAACGTCTCAAATTCATTCAGAAAGATCTTCCAGATGATGTGAAATACGAAGTAGGTTTTGACAATACAACCTATATCAGGTCATCTATCGAGGAAGTGAAGAGTACCATCTACATCGCTTTCTTTCTTGTAGTCGTCATTATTTTTGCGTTTCTGCGCGACTGGCGTACCACCATTATTCCAATACTTGTTATTCCAGTTTCGTTGATCGGTTCATTTTTTATCATGTACATTTCCGATTTTACCATCAACGTGCTCACGCTGCTGGCCATCGTCCTTTCCATTGGATTAGTGGTTGATGACGCCATTGTGATGATGGAAAACATTTATGTGAAAATTGAACAGGGGATGACCCCACTCGAGGCCGGTTTCAAGGGATCGAACGAAATATTTTTTGCCATTGTTTCAACCACCATTACGCTTGTCGCCGTATTTATTCCTATCGTTTTTCTCGAAGGGATGACCGGCAGGTTGTTCAGGGAGTTTAGCATTGTAATTGCGGGTTCTGTCATTATTTCAGCGTTTGTGGCGCTAACCTTAACGCCGATGCTTTCTACCAAATTACTGAAATCAAGGCTTACGGAAAGAAGTAAGGCTTACAATTATACCGAAAAATTCTTTATAGCCTTAAACAAAGGCTATCAGAGTTCACTCGATTCGTATCTGCATAAAAAAATCCTTTCAATTTTTATTCTTGCCATGTCGTTTATCCTGATCTTTATCTTATGGAAAACGATACCGGCCGAAATGGCTCCGCTCGAAGACCGCTCCCAATTAAATATAAATATCACCTCGCAGGAAGGATCTACCTACGAGTACAATCTCAGTTATACTGAAGCGGTTGGGCAACTTGTTGAAAAGGTTATTCCAGAATACGATAAAATAACAACCATGATCAGGGGCGGTGGCGGTTCTGTGAGGGTTCTGTTAGTGAACCCTTCGGAAAGGGAGCGGTCGCAACAACAGATTGCCAATCAGCTGTCGGCTGAGCTACGGACAATGACCCAGGCACGGGCCAGTGTCATCCAGCAATCGACCTTTGGTGGCCGGCGGGCGGGCCTTCCCATTCAGTATGTGCTCCAGGCTCCCAATATCGATAAACTCCGCGAAATACTTCCCGCTTTTATGGCCCAGGTGAACGAAAATCCCACTTTCGTGATGACAGACGTGAACCTGAAATTTACCAAGCCTGAACTTCAAATTGTAATCAACCGCGATAAAGCCAACCTGTTGGGAGTTTCAACCCAGAATATCGGACAAACACTGCAACTTGCACTTAGCGGACAACGGTTTGGTTACTTTATAATGAACGGCAAGCAATACGAGATTCTGGGAGAACTGGCCAGGGACGACCGAAATAAACCACTCGATTTGAAATCGTTATATGTTAGAAATACGAAGGGTCAAATGGTACAGCTTGACAATTTTGTTACGTTGCAGGAATCAACCGCACCACCACAATTGTTCCGCTACAACCGCTTTGTAGCGGCAACAATATCTGCCGGCCTGGCCGATGGTAGTACAATCAGCCAGGGTATTGCGGAGATGGATAAAATTTCAGCCAAAGTTTTGGACGATTCATTCCGGACCGCGCTGACAGGCGACTCCAAAGACTTTATGGAAAGCTCATCGAGTTTGATGTTTGCATTTATCCTGGCCATCGTACTGATATTCCTTGTTCTTTCGGCGCAATTCGAAAGTTTCAAAGACCCGATTATCGTAATGATGACCGTTCCTTTGGCCCTTACAGGTGCGCTGTTGTTTATGTGGTATTTCAATATTACGATGAACATCTTCAGCCAGATTGGTTTAATCATGTTAATCGGGCTTGTTACGAAAAACGGAATCCTGATTGTGGAGTTTGCCAATCAACGAAAAGAAGCAGGTATGAGCAAACTTGAAGCAATCCGTTATTCTGCCGCAGCCCGGTTCCGGCCCATTTTGATGACCAGCTTATCAACAATTCTTGGTATTTTACCGCTTGCCCTTGGCTTGGGTGATGGTGCTCAAAGCCGTGTAGCAATGGGGGTTGCTGTAGTTGGCGGATTAACCATCGCGACAGTACTTACGTTGTATGTTGTGCCATCTATTTATCTCTTTATTTCAAGTGAAACAAAAAATATTATTAATGAACCAATTATTTCAAATGAGGCCAATACAGCTATCGGGAATTAGACATTTTGCTTCACTGGTTTTGTTCGTGTTTATTGTGAACAATTCGGTTGCCCAGGAGGTATATGACCTGAGCCGGTGCATCAAAACTGGCCTCGAACGTAATTTCTCGTTGCTTGTGGTGCGTAACAGTGAGGAAATTGCAACAAATAATTTCACGCGCGGAAATGCCGGTATGTTACCAACCATCACTTCGACGAACCGTTTTGGAGGTAATGTAAATACAACCAACCAAAATTACAGCGATGGCAGCAAAGTTACCACGAACGGTATTCACAACAACAGCGGGTCAGCTGGCATAGACCTTGGAATGACCATTTTCAGGGGATTTCAGGTGCAAAAAACATATCAGAAACTGAAAGAACAGCGTGAATTGGAGGGGTTTAACACACAAATGTCCGTCGAGAACCTGGTCGCACAAATCGTTTCGCAGTATAATTACTACATACAGCAACTAATTTTGAATGATAACCTGGCATATGCCGTTTCGTTGTCGCGCGAACGTGTCCGGATCGACCAGCAACGTTATTTACTGGGAGGTGCTTCAAAGCTTGAAATGCTGCAATCGATCGTTTATCTGAATGCCGACAGTTCAAGGTTTGCACATCAGAATGAAGTTCTCCGGACTTCACAAATCAAGCTTAACGAGTTGATGGCCGCGGGCGACCTGGGTGAAAATATTAAATTGAAAGATACCCTGATCCTGATCGACAAAAAACTGCAGTATGATGAACTTATGGGACAAACACTCCAAAACAACACAAGTCTACAAATTGCATCTAAAAACCAGGTTATTACAGAGCTCGATTCTAAAATTATTAAATCGAGATCTTATCCCTACCTGAACATGTCATCGGGATATGGTTATACATATAACCGCTACGGGTCAGGTACTTTAATTAATCAAAACGGGCAAGGTTTGAACTATGGGTTAACGCTTGGCATTGATATTTACGATGGATTAAACCGGAGACGTGAAAAAAGCAACGCCCTCGTTGAAATCCAAAGCAGGAAAATACAGTATAAAGAGGTTGAGCAGAGCGTGAAAGCCGATTTGCTCACCATTTATTTCGCCTACGAGAATAACATGCGTTTGTTAAAGCTGGAGGAACAAAACCTGTCGGTAGCGCGTGAAAACCTCGAAATTGCACTGGCAAGGTATAAACTTGGTAGTTTAGCCGGACTGGAGCTTCGTGAAGTGCAAAAGAGCCTCCTCGATGCGGAGGAACGGCTCATTTCGGTTCAATATGAAACAAAGATTGCCGAAATCTCATTGCTTCAGATATCGGGAAGGATTATGGATTACATCTCGGCTTCATAGAATCCTGATTTAATAATCATTGTCTTACAAAATAATAGCCTGATTTCGATATAAGTATTAGTTTAATATTTCAAGAATAAGGTAATAAGGTTGTTTCCTATTGCTAATTTGAATGCTACTAAAGTTGGAGAAATAAAAATAAGGTTTGTTAATACTCATTGCATGCAATTTTGCAGGAATTATTGATTTAAGAACCTTATTATTCCTTTTCATCAACCTTAGTAGCATTTTTTTGTCTATAAGCCATTAAAACCTTATTACCTTATTGGTTTTCAGGCATTTTTTGCTTTGTCTATATCGAACTCTGAGGTATGGCAAGGGCACACGCTGCATCTATCAGCCCCGAATTGCTTTTCCAGCAGATCAGGCACCCGATGACAGATTTCGGGGTGAAACACTTAGAGAAATCAAAGTTTAATTGAAAGTTCAATGTGTCCACCCAGACCAATCTCTACAATTTTATGAAGTGTCGAAAGACGTGCTTCTTTAATATTGTTTTCGATTTTTGAGATGTATGATTTTGTGGTACCAACCCTTTCTGCAAGTTCTTCCTGTGTCAGGCCCTTTTCAATTCGTGCCTGATGAAGTAAAACTCCAATTTTGAAGTTTTCATAACCTGCTTCTAATTCGTCACGCTTTTTCGTACCAGGCTTACCGTAGTTATTTTCCTTGAATTCTTCAAGTGTCGTTAGGTTTTTATTTTTCGCTTTCATATTCTGACTTTATTTTTAATGCTGTTTCAATTTCCTGTTTTGGTGTCTTTTGCGTTTTCTTTTGAAAGCCGTTTGTTATAATGACTAACTGCCCTTCATCAAAGAAACAGAAAATACGGAAAATATCGCTTCCTAACTGAACCCTTATTTCGTAAAGACCATCCGTGTTTTCAAGGTGTTTCAGGTATGTCTCAGGAACTCTTTGCAAATCTTCTGCCAAATCAAATGTCCAAACAATTTTAGCTCTTACTTTTTTGTTTTGTTTTTCAAAAAATTCTTGAAAATAGTCTTTGTAAAAAATGATTGTTCTGTTTTTTGTCCACGGTGCAAAGTTAATAATGTTTCCCTAAAGTGCAACACTTATTTATAAAGTTAAACCAAGTCTTCAGGAAGTTACCGGTTTGATTGAAGTTTCCAAAATTTCGGATATAAAGAAGATGAGCAACCGGATTGTTCATCCTTAAAGTTGCTCATGCTGCCTGTTTCCAGGTTAAAAACCCATATTTGATGATCCGTGAAATTATACGATCGCCGGTTCCTTACTTACATCCTCACCGGCCTTACTTCGTGTGGCACGAGCTTTGAGTTGTGTTTTGTAAAAATCAATCAGTTCGTTCAGTTCGTTTGCCGGAGTTGTATAGTCTGTTTCGTTGTATTCTGAACTGCAAAATTCGAAGGCATTGAAAAAAGCATACAATATTTTATTCGTTTCAGTACGGATGGCGCGTGAATCGATTTTTTCAGCAGCAGACTCCTCTTCAGTACGTTGTAAAAACAGGTTTATAAACTGTGTATTCACAATATTTAGCTGGTCAAACAGCATCTTAAGACTTAATGCTTCAACAGCCATTTTAACTTCAGCTTTGGATTCATAATCGGTTAATAAATCTGAGGTGCGCTTCGAGGCAGAGTTGTAATTTGCAGTGGCGATGTCGCGTCCATGAATTTTCAGAAAACGTTTCAATACAACAACATTAGGAACGACTGAAATTAGTCTCAGTCTTCCCAATATTTTTGCATTCATAAAAATTGCTTTGATCAAATTGGAGCGATCATTATCCAGCTCCTGCAACGTAGTGCTAAGTGCATTACTTAGCTCCTGCGCTTTCACTTTTTCCAGGTTGGGCAACACATTCAGCAGTTTTTCAAATGCTTTTTGCAGATGCAGCGCTTCGGGATTGTACTTAACAACTATCCCCACTACCTGATTAACGAATATGGTATATTCGCTGTTCCAAAGATTCTTCAATTGTAAACGGTTAATTTTAGTTTCCATGATATTAGGTATTAATATTTGATTTTTCTCCTGTTAACGATGGAAATTTATATATGTTTCGAACTACAAAACATTTTATTCATTTTTTTTAATTTTCTTCAATTTTTCTGTTGAAATAGTAATTGCGGATATAAAAAACGGACTAAAACAGAAGGTTTGAATCAATGACGCACGGTCCATTCAGTTTTAAATCATGCCTGCGCC
>Ga0209430_1001690_pt1 | contig 15745 bp, 27 predicted proteins | sample BarGraIncub1133A_FD_184504 | JGI IMG/M metagenome (GOLD analysis project Ga0209430, IMG submission 184504) | Arctic peat soil microbial communities from Barrow, Alaska - Barrow Graham LP Incubations 11-33A (SPAdes) (version 2) | ecosystem: Environmental > Terrestrial > Soil > Wetlands > Peat... | reverse complement strand
GTATTGAACGTAGTCTACCCGACATCGATACCGATTTTCCAGGGGAGAAACGGGAAATGATTAAAAAGTACATGGAATTCCGGTATGGTGAGAATCAAGTGTGCAATGTAGGAACTTACACAGCCTTACAAGTTAAAGCATCGATCAAGGATTTAAGCAAACAATACGGAGTTGACTTCGGGGAGGTTAATCAGGTGACAACTATGTTACCAACCAACCTAAAAACTATCATCGATTTATTCCTTGAAGCAAGGGATAGTAAAAGGATAAAAGCATTCATTAAAAACAACGTGGATGTAATTAATGATATGATGTTAATATTACACCAACCGAAGGCAAAGTCAATTCATGCCTGTGCAATGCTTATATTACCGAAAGAAAAAGAAATGTTCGATTGGCTTCCTATTTCATGTATAGACGGACAGATGGTAAGTGAATGGGAAGGTATAGAACTTGAGGCTGCAGGGTTCTTAAAGGAAGATATTTTAGGTATTAAACAGCTTGACAAGTTTGAAAATATTGTATCCCTTATAAAAGCGGACAAAGGTGTAGACATAGATATCTACAGTATACCACAGGACGACCGGAAGGTTTACCAATATTTTAGTAAGGGGTGGAACGGTGATGTATTCCATTTTGGATCAAAAGGATTAACAGGCTATTGCAAGGAATTGAAGCCTGATGATATTGATGATTTAATTGCCGGAATATCGTTATACCGACCTGGAGCTATGGAGAACAATTTCCATAATGAATACGTCCTTAGAAAGGGTGGAGATAAAAATGTTGAATACTTTACTGGCGCAGAAAAGATATTGGATCAGACTTATGGGGTATTCGTGTATCAGGAACAAATTATGAAGCTATGTCAGGTTCTTGGGGGATTATCCCTTGTAGAAGCTGATGACGTTCGTAAGGCTATGGTAAAAAAGAAGTATTCAGAATTGACAAAATATAAGGAAAGATTCATCCCTTATTATGTTGAAAATTTTGGTGTAACCCAGAAGTATTCTGAAAATGTTTGGGATACGATTGATAAAGCAAGTACTTACCTCTTCAATAAATCCCACGCTACAGCCTATGCAATTACCGGTTATATTTGTCAATGGTTCAAAGTAAATTACCCTGTAGAATATTGGTCGACAGCCTTCAAATTTTCTGCCGAAGCTGATCATGCTAATTATATTTCTGAAATACATACGACGGGGAATATAAATGTCATGCCGGCAGATATCAACAGATCCCGTAACGATGTTTATACCGACTTTAAGACAAAAACAATATATTGGTCATTAATCAGTATTAAACAGTGCGGAGAGGTAGCTAGCAAGCAAATAATAGAGGTGCGTGAAAAGGATGGACAATACTTTACATTTGAGGAATTCCTTGACCGTAATAAATTCAAAGGGAATAAGGTCGGCAAAGCAGTTATTGAAAATTTGATAATGTCAGGAGCCTTCGATGAAATTGAACGGTTGCCAAATATAAATGCACGGTATGAACTTATAAAATTATACCGAACATTAAACAAGGTAAAAGTCGACAGTACAAAGGATTTATTCGAAGTCAATAAAAGTAAACTCGGAGAAGATTGGTGGTGGACATTAATGCAGAAGCGTCTTTCCGGTATAGCCTTCTTTGATTATAAAGATATTCTTGACAGGTATCTTGATTCTGAATACCCTGCTATAACCATTGAAGACTTCCAACTTGAAAGTAATGCTGTAAATCGTCGGAAGGTTAAAATAATGGGGTATATCACAGTTGTGGAAGAGAAGACTTCTAAGAAGGGTAATTACTGTACAATTCTTTTGGAATGTAATTATACTTTTATCCATGTCACTATTTGGAGTGAAGAGTATAAGGAATTATCAAAGAAGTTGACATTGGTAGGTAAAGAAAAATCCCTGTTATTAATAAGCGGACAAATAATGTGGGATACACGCAAAAAGTGTAATGTATTAAGAGCTTATGATGAAAGTGAGTTAATGATACTTGAGTAATGATTATTTAAACCCATTATAAATTGTTAAAATATATGACATATTATTTTTATATGTGATATAATTATTATATCTTTGTTTACCATTAAAAAATCAAACAATTCATGCAAACAGTAGTTCACTTAGGAGGTAAGATGATTACCCTATCTCAAAAAGATTTTGAAGAATTCTTAAATGTTGATGACCTATTAGTTATAGATGCTTCAAATATTTATGGGGAAAAAGTAACCGTACCCGCACTTTTAAATCAGGTAGGTATTTTGAAAGCACAAGCTGAAAGGGTACATTCAGAAAAGAAATTGGAAGCTGATATTTATGAAGCTGAGTTCCGTCAAAGTACACGTAAATCAGCTGTTAGCTCAAGTGAGAAGATGACGGAAAACGGACTAAATGAAAAGGTTGATTCTGATCAGGGAATTATCCGTAAGAGGAAAGATATTATCAAAGCTAAGGAGAATCTTGATATTGTTGAATCACTACTTTGGGCGGTTACTGCCAAAAATAAGAAGCTCGACAACCTTGTTAAAGAAGTAACTCCCGAAGAATTTTATGCTGACTTACAGGAAGGAATTATAAACAACATACTAATAAAAAAGAGAAAATCTATAACCGAAAAGTAAAAATGAAAGCAAAAGAACTTTTGAAAAAACTTAAAAATGTGCCATCCGAAATGGAAGTCGTATTCGAATTTGCGTCAACAACAGGTAATGATGATTTTGTATTAACAATTGATGAATCTGTAATTGTGGACATGAATATTGAAGGGCAAGAAGAACCGGAAAAATGTTTCAGCCTTGTTAAAAGAGAAATTAAATCTCAACCATTGGACATAAATTATACCTCATCATTAAATTAAACTATGAAGATTCAATGTCTTAATTATGTGATGACTCCATGTGAGGGTTCATCCGACAGGTTTGACTTACAGAAGATTGTAGAACGAAAGAAAATTGGTGAAGGCACCAAGAACGACCCACAGGGTAAAACGTATGAAGGATATCTTGATATGGGATATTCAATGAGTCTGAGTTTCTGTTTTGAGAAAATTGTATTTGAACTTACAGCAGAAAGCTTCAACAAAGACGAGATAGTCGAAATAAAACAATACATAAAAGCTTATAAAGCTCAAAAAGAAGAATTAGTGAATTATATACAAACCGTAGTAAAAATTAAATTAAATTAAAGAATGGCAATCGACAGATCAAAATTTCAGGGCGCAAAATTAAGTGCTAACAAAGACGTCCAAAAGAATGCAGCACAAAACAACAAAGGATTCGGAAACGAAAACAGCAGGGCAGGGTTCCTGACAATTGACGAAGGCAAAAATGTATTTCGTATTATGCCTCCTCATCCTGATGATACAATTGGGGCATCTTATTTACCTAAAAGGACAGCTCAATTAGCTTGTGAAGTAAACATTTGGAAAGAGGGTGTTGAAACAGAAGAAACAGAAATCAAAAACAAGCACATCTTCAGTGCCACGCAACACGGAGGTTTACCTAAAGACCCTGTGGAACTGTATATTGAATACGTTCGTAAACGTGCCAATGACGAATTTCAGGATAAAGATGCACGAGCATCATTCTTATCCCCTATTACCGGTTGGAAAGATAAAAAAGGAACTTGGAATTGGGGTATTGCCCCTAAGACATCATTTGTAGCTTTTGCTACTAAAGACAATAAGTTCGGTCGTCTTGAGTTATATGAAAGTATGATTAAGGACATGGACAAGGCAGCTATTTCAGAGGAGCCTGAAGATGTTATGTCCACAGATCCTTTTAGTGATCCTGATGCAGGTTGTGAATTGATTATTACAAAACAGCACAAACTCGACAAACAGAGCAAGCCGACTTCATCATGGGAATACCCTATTACCAAGGGTGGTCCATCCGCAGCAAAGCGTGAAAGTTGGGATGCTTATTTTACCCGAACAGCGGTTACCGATGCTCAACTTGAAGAACTAAGCAAACAAGAACCACTTTCCAAAATGATCGGTAACGACGTTTATACAAAGCGGGATTGGGACTTTGCTATGGATGGTTTACGTAGGTTGGATGAAAAGGAGAAATACGGTATATTCGACAACGACGATTTCCTTGATGAACTTCTTGAACTTGAGAAATTAGTTCCAGAAAAGAAAGATAAGGATGACGACGTAAAGGAAATGTTCGATAAGAAAAAACCTGTCGAAACTAAGACGAATGCTCCAGCACCAAAAGAAAAGGCACCGGAAAAAGGTGAAGAAGTTGAAGAATCTGACGAAGTTTCTGAATCAGAAATGAGGTCAACATTGCGCAGGTTCATCAAGAAAACTTATGGCGAACAATTCATTGATCAGATTCCTGTTAAGAAATCAGAAGTTGAGAAATGGTACAGCCTGTGGGCAGATGATGAAGACCTTCCGGTTGTAACAGAAAAGAAATCTGAACCAAAATCAGAACCAGAAAAAGAAGCTGTAGATAATACCGGAGCGGTTAAAGAAGAAGCACTCAGCTCGGAAATAAGCAAACTCAGAGCACTCCGTAGAAGTAAAGCTTAAATCATAAAGTAATTAGTTTTGTTTGACAATAATAGTGGAGAGGGAAGCGTGCAATCCCTCTCCCTATTTAAACCTATCCCAATGAATATCCCAGAAGCCTTAATAGTGTTCTCAAATGATTGGCATCTAAAGAAAGAGAACATAGATGAAATCACTGACCTTGTACGGCAACAATGTATATTAGCTAAAGAATTAAATGCTAAATACCTTGCTTGCTTAGGAGATATATTTGATTCAAGAGTAGCACAGCGTCAAGAAGTCCTTGATGCCTTCAGTGAAATACTTGATATGATTAAAGAGTATGATATTGAACTTTGGGCTATTCCAGGGAATCACGATAAGACCGTTTATACAAGCTACAAATCATTCCTAACAGCTTACAAATACCATCCTAATTTCAAGCTTATCATAATAGCAGGAAGTTTACCATTCGTAAAAGAAGGTATTTCCCTTCATTTCCTACCGTTCTTTAAAGAAGAAATGTGGGTTGAGGAGTATAATGCATTTGCGGGATATATTGGCAATATGGATGAGGCTAAACACATACTTTGCACTCACATTGCTGTAACAGGTTCAAGAAATAATGACGGGACAATGGTAACGTCTACACTTAGTTCTAAACTATTCAAAGACTTCTATAAGGTGTTCTCAGGTCATTATCATGACCAACAGAAAATTGGGGAAAACTTTTACCACTTACCTTCTATTCAACAAAATAATTTCGGGGAGAACAGTGATAAGGGATTTACAGTTTTATACTCCGATGGGAGTCATCAGCTATTCAGATCTAAATTCAAAGAATTTATAAAGGTTAAGATTGACTTAGAACAGCTTGAAGACGGTGAATTAACTCTTTTGGCAAAGAAATATCAGAATAGCAGTGATAATATCCGTTTTGAAATAACAGGACCAGAAAACAGCTTAAAATCGCTATGTAAAGAAGATTTCACCTCAATTGGTATTGATATAAAAACAAAGTGTAAAGAGATTGAAGATGATATTATTTTTGCCGAAAGTGAAGACATTAAAGAGCATACAAAAGATTCAATAAAAGAAGAATTCTCGGAGTTCTGTGTAAAGGAAAACTTGAATCATGCACAGGGGTTCAAATATTTAATTAAAAAACTAAATTGATTATGCATAAAGATCAAAGTGGAATGGGTATAGGTTTTACTGGTTTATTGACTATCGTATTCATTACCCTTAAATTGACTCATTATATTGATTGGTCATGGTGGTGGGTAACCTGTCCTATTTGGGGAGGGTTAGCAATAGTATTAGGATTAATGTTTTTCTTTTTAGCTATCACTGGTGTAGCATTATTTATTAAAGGGATATTCAGATTATAATTATGGACGCAACAAAATTAAATAAATTAGTAGACGACTGTACAAAGCGGTATGGTAAGGGTGCAGTAATGAACATGGAAGACAAGGTTGATGGAGTTGAATTCATCCCTTCCGGTTCATTAGGATTGAATATTGCACTCGGAATTGGTGGTTATCCTAAAGGTCGTATTATTGAAATATATGGTCCGGAAAGTTCTGGTAAAACAACCTTAGCTATACATGCCATGGTTGAGGCTCAAAAGGATAATCCTGACAAAGCTGTGGGATTCATTGATGCTGAACATGCCTTTGATATAAGCTATGCGGAAGCATTGGGGTTGAAGACAGACAAGCTAAATTTCTTGATGAGCCAACCGGATAACGGTGAACAGGGGTTAGAATTGGCAGAATCATTTATCAGGTCAGAACTATTTTCCATTGTTGTTATTGATTCAGTAGCTGCTCTCACTCCTAAAGCTGAAATTGAAGGTGACATGGGGGATGCCAAAATGGGATTACAAGCAAGGTTGATGTCACAAGCTTTACGTAAAATTACCGGTTGCGTTAGTAAGACAAATACAACGGTAATATTTATAAATCAACTTCGTGAAAAAATAGGTGTAATGTTTGGGTCACCAGAAACCACAACTGGAGGAAATGCTTTGAAATTTTATGCCTCAGTCCGTTTGGATATCCGTAGGTGCGGACAGGAAAAGGATGGTGATGAGGTGTTAGCAAACAAAACACGAGTAAAAGTAGTTAAGAATAAAGTAGCTCCACCATTCAAAAAGGCAGAGTTCCAGATAGGTTTTGGTACCGGAATCGACACTATCGATGAATTGGTTACAATAGGTGTTGACTTCTCAGTTATCAAGAAGGCAGGGAGCTGGTTTAGTTACGGTGATGTTAAGCTTGGACAAGGTGCTGCCGGAGTTAAGGCTATCCTAAGCGACAATCCTGAATTGCTTGAAGAAATTACCAATAAAATTTATTCAACACTTGGGCTATGAATTTCATAAACATCACAGCTAAGAATTTCCTGTCTTTCAAAGAACTGTCCTACAACTTTACTGATGTTCCAGTTCTTGTGCAGGGACAAAATTACTCGGACGATGGACAGGAATCAAATGGAGCCTGTAAAAGCGGGATATTCAATATCATTGAACTTTGTTTATTCGGTGATGTGAGCAGGGACCAACTTTCTACAGACCTAATCAATTTTGATGAAGATCTGTTGGAAGCAAGTCTTGAAATAAATTGTCCCCTTCGTAACCAGTCGATTAAGATTGAAAGACGTATTCACCGTAAACAGGGTGGGGGCACCCAGCTAACTGTTAATAATATCCTGAAATACAAATTTGAGGATAAGATGGTGAAGGAGATTAATGACTTCATCATTGAGTGGATGGGATTAAATAAGAAAGACATTCAGAACTATTTCCTAATAAACGGTGAGAATTCTAAGCCTTTCTTTAAGAGTTCCAATACTGAAAACATCGAGTTGATTAACAGATTCAGCAATGCTAAGCTAATAGATGGTATCGACAAAGATGTACAGGTTGACGTGGTAAAGTTGGAAGCCGAATTAAAGCTTATTGAATCAAACAAGACTTCCCATATTGCCACTATCAGGACATTAAATGGGCAGGTGTATAAGGAATTGAACAGGTGTATAGCAAACGAAATACAAGAAGAGATTGAAATACATCAAGATAATATTCACCAACAGATTGAATCTATTAAGGAAGACAAAGATTTTATTGAGGAAAAAACTAAATCAATACTTTCCTATGATGAGGTTATAAAAGTAAAGAAATCATGTATAAAGAAATTACAAAAGGATATTGCCGGTAAAAATTCTGTTCTGGAAGAAACTTCCGATATACTTGTTAATTTAAAGGATAATAGTGACCTTTATAACTTCACAGATGTTGATGACAAACTGTCTAAAATAAGCTTAAATGAGTCCGAGTATAAGCTAAAACAGAAAACCATCAATAAGGATAAACGGGAAATTGAAGAAATCCTCAGTGATATTAATAAGAATCTTACCGGTGCGGTACAATGCCCTAAATGTAACCATGAATTTATTGTTGGTGATCCTGATGTTGACATTGAAGGGGAAAAGGAAGCAAAGATAGAAACAGAGAAGTTGCTTGAGAAAACAGAGAAATCTATTAAGGAGATTTTAGCTGAACTTGACAGGTTGGATTCTAACAAAGAAGAAGTTGGGAAAGAAAAGGTATTGATTGAAGAGAAACAGGATAAGGCACTAAAGGAACGACAGGCTATCCGGAAACAGATTGAAGCTATTGAAACAGAAATAAAGGGTATTAACACAGAAATCAAAGTCTTTGAATCTTCCATATCCTCCTACGAAACTTTGACATCACAAAGTGAAATAAAAATAATTGCAGTGGAAAACAGTATTGTAGCAGCTAACAATAGGGTAAAGTATTACCATGAACAAATTGAATTAGCTAAGGAAAAGACTATTGATAAGAAGCGTATTGAAGACCTTTGGGTTCAGATGCGTGTGGAGGGTAAGAAACTACGTGATATTAATCATTCTGTGAAATTCAAGAAATCACAACTGTTCGAAACAAAGCAATGGATTTACAACTTTCGTAAGTTCCAAATGAACCTTGCCAACAAGTTTCTGAAGGTTATTCAGGGATACTGTAACAAGTTCCTAATGGACATGGGTAGTGATATACAAATGCGTATTGAGGGTTATAAACAGAAAGCCGACGGAAGCCTCAGCGACAAAATTACCCCATATATTATCAGGGGTGGAATTATACGGAAATATGGTACATTCTCTAAAGGAGAGAGAGGACGTGTGAATTTGGTAACGGTGTTAGCTATTGTTGAGATAATAAACCGGACGCACAAGCACGGTGGATTAAGTAATTTGATGTGCGACGAGTTTTTTGAAGGTTTAGATTCAAAGGGACTTGGATTGATAATGAAATCAGTTGAAAGACTCCGTAAACCTATAATGCTTACCACCCATGTAACAGACAGGTCAGTGAGTTCAAATATATTATTAGTCCGTAAAGAAAATGGTGTATCCAAATTAATACTAAACTAAAATGGAAGAAACAGAAGAATATCGGAAACCAGAAATCTGTAAAAGACTGGGGATTGTTGAATTTGCTCATTATTGGATGCTTCAGACTGATGTAGAATTTAGGAAACAATTGTATCAATTTATTGTCCCTTTAAGATCGTTGTATGACAATAGACAATTTCTTGATCAAATAGATAGGATGATATGTTACTGTGAACTATTCAGAGAAGTACAAGAAGCTGAATCATTACCTATTTACATTATCACTATTCACACAACCGAATCGAACAAAATAGATTCCATTGAAGTAAAAGAGAAAGAATTAAATAAATTTTATTAATTTTGTAAATCGTATAAACAAATGACAGAATTAGAATTAGAACGGCTATATAAAGCTGAAACAGGTAACCGGAAAGGATTTTCCCTTAATGCCTACTATCAATGGTGTGAACAGAAACTCATTGAAATGATGAATGATGAAAAGAAGGTAAAAGAATTGTTTGATGGAGAATAAAGTATACATGGGTATTGACCCAGGAAAGAGTGGGGCTATCGTAGCGATATTTGGTGATGATATTATAAGATCTTGGATTATGCCAACTATTGGCAAAGAGTATGATGTAAGATCTCTATGGAAGATCATAAAAGATCTATCTAATTTCAACATCTACTGTGTATTAGAGGACGTCCATGCCTTGTTCCAAGTTTCAGCGAATAGCACTTTTGATTTTGGTTACGGACTCGGATTGATTGAAGGCATTCTTACAGCCTGTGAGATTCCATACTCAAAGATAGCTCCTAAAAAATGGCAATCACTGATGTTCGAAGGTGTACCGTTGATTACTAAACCATCTTCTACAGGGAAAACTCAAAAAACGGACACCAAAAAGATGGCTCTTATAGCAGCTCAAAGGATATTCCCTACTTATGATTTGAAAGCATCAGACAGATGTAAGAAAGCTCATGAAGGCATAGTTGACGCACTACTCATGGCACAATACTCAAGACGTAATTTCTAATTTATAAACAATGACCAAATCACAACTTTCAAGTAAAGACATCGATAAAATATCCTTAGGGTTCACATGGAATCCTGATATGTCTTTTGAAGAATTCTTATATAAAAATAAGAATGTAGATTCCAAGACATGGGATTTAATTCAACAGCGTTACATCACATTCGTTTACGAAGAAAACTAAAACTACTATGGCAAATTTTGATCCAGCTTATGCTAAGACTTTATTAATTGAGGGTGGTTATTCAAACAACATAGCCGACAAGGGCGGACGTACTTACAAGGGTATATCTGAGAAGTTCCACCCAGAATGGGAAGGTTGGAAAATTGTTGACGCACATGAACCTGTAACCGAAGATTACGTCATAAAAGACGATGCCTTAGATAAGCTTGTTTACAGCTTCTACCGTGACAACTTTTGGTCAAACATACAGTTGGCAAGCATCAACAGCCAACCTATCGCTGAAGAGCTATATGACACTGGAGTGAACATGGGGACAGGTACATCTATTAAGATGTTACAAGAAGCATTAAATCTGTTAAACAGGAATCAAAGGGATTATAAAGACATCGCAGTTGACGGTGTTATGGGGTGGATTACAATTTCATTTGCTAATAATTGTCCTAAACAATTAGCTTTACTTAAAACTTTGAATGGTCTGAAGTTCTGCCGGTATAAGGATATATGTGAAAGAGATCCAACCCAAGAAGTATTTTTTAAAAGTTGGTTGTCAAGAGTAAACTTTAATAATTAATAACAATGCCGAGATATAAATGCACAGATGAGGACTGTAACTTATTTAATGTAGAGGTTACAGTTGCTAAAGTAAAGATGATCTACAATAAGCTAAAAGACAAGTGTGAACCAATGTCCCCTATAACTTGTAAGGAATGTGGACAAGACCTTCAATATGTTAAAGAAGCAGGACCTATTACTTGCCACTTAAATATGTTTGAATCTAAGACTCCTGCTGAAAAGAAGGAGATGATGCATAAGCGTAGCGTGGAACACTTCCGTAAAACTGACAAGGGTGATTTAGCTAACTACAAGAAATCAATAACAGATAATATGAGAGCTAAAGCGGAGGGCAGGTTATGATGAATTCAATATTACAAAGAGCTGAACTTTATGCTACGTTCACTGAGAAGCCTGTTTTATACGTTCACAATTTATTCGGAGACGGTGTTGACTATTGGTTCATATGCTATGATTTTTCACCTGCTAATCCATCTAATCACATTTATAATAACGAATTGCGTAACGGTAAATGTATTAATGACATGATGAATATGCCCCAGGAATTGGACAATGTAATGTTGAATACAAAACTTGAGGAAATAAACCGTACCTATATAACGTTTACAAACAATGTAAGTTGGATTAAAATTAAATAAGCTATGGTCGACATAACCAAATGTATGGGTGGAACCTGTCCATTACGTAAACATTGTTACCGTTATAAAGCTAAAAGCGGGACTTGGCAAAGTTATTTTATGGTTCCTCCTTTTATTGAAGACAAATGGGATTCATACTATCCAATAAAGAAATTAGAAAATAGTCTCGTTACCTCCTGATTATTAATTAGAACCCGATGATACTGCAAAGTTGATTCGGGTTTCCTAATTTATATTTAGTATAAATAACGATTATTACCAAAAATAATTGACATATAATTTTTATATTCCAAAAAAGAATATTATCTTTGAACTGTCAAACAATTTAAAAACTCGTTATCATGGAAAATATTACAAGCGATTCAGTTCTTTTTAGCGTTATCACAACCGTAATAGGGACTATAATATTATTCGTAATTAGCTTCCTGTTAGCGGTTGTTACTGATAAAAAAAAATCTAAAGTGTAATAGTCACTACCTATGAAAAGGATTTACAACAAATATGACCTTCTAAGTTTATACTTGCAAAGGATATTTGTTGCAGAAGTAACAATTGAACAAAGGATGATTATTAATAATACACTAACTAACGAAGAATTGGCACACGCCACCAATACAACAGAAATCAGACGAGGATATTTCCTCACAAAGTAACAAACAAACCGTATAAACACAAATTAAATTTACTGGGACTATGAAGAATTTCCATGCCAAATGGGTCGATGACCTTAGATTTTATTTTGCCTCAACTGTGATAATAGCCTTCATGTTTTACTGCGCATTGTTTGGGGAATTCTATATTAAATTCCTAAAATCACATTACGGTTCCGGAGGCACACTTGGAGTAATTGGACTTGTAATATTATGTGTATATGTCTTCTATTTAGTGTTCATACCTAACCGTAAAATCAAATGAACAGTTCTCTACCAACCCTTCAGGTCGAAGAAAAAATCAATCACCTTGTTGATTACCTTATTAAAAGACGCCACAGCGACGGCACCATCCGCACTGAAATCCATATGTCTGAATTAGCTAAACACTTCAATTTAGGGAATGAAAGCATCTTCAATTTGTTGAAGTCATATTATACCTATATTAAAGGCACAATGTATCCAAGAGGACATGGATTTAAGCCTACAGTAGTTTTATTCCTGCGGGAATACCGGTATCAAAATTCATTAACAACTAAAAGGCATAATGAAAGAAATAATATTGATACGTCAGATAATTTCCTAATTGTCAGTGATATAAAGACCGGTAAACTTCTTGTTAAAGAAAAGAACAAATGCAAAGCTAACCATCAGATATTATCAAGCTGTAAAACAGTTGAACACGCTACTAAGCGGTGGCAAGAATTAATGAAAGAGAAATTACAATTAATATAAATCGTAATAAAATTTAAGAGCTATGAATTACAAGGAACTTAGTCAGAAGATTCAACAGGACATCGATAGTGGTATCTACAGCCAATTTCCTAAACTGTTAAGACGTTTACAGTTCATCGGGGACAAACTTATAAAGAAACATTATTGTCCCACTAATGATGACCTGAGCCGAGGTGAATTACTAACCTTAAAAGAAAACGACTATTTATCATGAAAATATCTCATCAAATATACAATTGGATATGTACTAAACAGATCGATACAAAATGGATATCAGAAAAAACTTTTCTTCCAAGATTGGAGATTATTCAAAAATTAAAACACGATTCTTTCACAGAATCTGATCTTCAATTACTAAAAACAGTTGGATTTGAAATCGCTAAATAAACAATATTATGATTAAATTCACTAACCGGGACTACCCTAATTTCCATGTAACAATTCAGGATGATAACGTGCTTATAGCTGTTACACTTAACATCACTCCTGAAATGAAATCTTTCCTACCAATAGCTAATGTTGTTAAAGCTCATAAACGTCTTGTATACATATGCCGTGCCACAGGCAAGTTAAACCAGATGAATGAGCAGAAGATTCTGTCTGTGGCAAACAACCTTATTAATCAGGCTATGATTTGTTGCCGACAAGCTAAACAAAAATGCATTGAAAAAGAAATAAAACAAATCGAAAAACAATCACCTCGTATCGTATCTAATACTTTATTCAATTAAACCATTAATCCCTACTCGTATGTTGCATCAAAATTTTAATGAAGAAGACTATGCTGAAGTATTGACCTCAACTAAGAGGATAGTTTTTAAAACAGAAAAGCAAGAACTTGCCGAGAAGAAAGAGAAACGTGAAAAATGTAACAGGAATCGTAACCGTAAAGATAACTTCCCTATGTTTCAAGATGGAGTCTTTAATTGCACTCCTGCTCCTTGGGGATTCAATTGGTTTTTAGGATATTGTGAACAAAGTAACAATTTCGACACGAACTAATCCAAAGATACTAAGTTTCCGTTTGATCCGCAAAGGCTCATTTCTGTTAAGGTTATGAGCCTATTTTTATTTATAATCTGTATAAATAACATTTATTTTCAAAATACTTGACATATAACTTTTATATTTCGAATAAAGGTATTATTTTTGATGTGTCAAACAATTTAAAACTCGTTATCATGGCAAACTCACAGGATTATGAACAGGAAAAGGAAAGACTTGAAAAATTTGGAAAATTATTAATTGGAAGAAAAGCTCAATCAACATTACTCACAATGTTATCTCCTAACGGACAAAATATAGTCATGGAACCTGCTCAGAAAATAACAGCATACGAAATTGTTGAAAATTTTATGGAGCCTGAATTAATGGTTATCCTTGGAGGTGAATCGGTTTATGAATCAACATTAAGGTTACAATACTAAAAACCATGGCACGAAATAAAATTTTGGAGGAACATATCCTAACATTCATTATTGAAAATGAATGTCGAGAGGTAATAACTTCCGACATTGAAACACTTGTTAAACCTTCCAACCAAAAGTTGAGATTGGAAATGGCTAACGCTATTAAACGACTCGTAACAGCCGGTAAAATAACACGTAAATTCGACGGGATGAAATATATATTAAAATCAGTTAAATAAATAAAATCATGACTATTAAAAAAAATTGAACAGAAAACAGAAAAGAGGATCGAACTTGATCTGACAGGTCCCGATGGTAATGCTTACTGCCTTATGACTTATGCAATAAGATTAGCTAACCAATTGAATCTTGACAAAGATAAAATTTTGGAAGAAATGAAAAGTAGTGATTACGAAAATTTAATCACTGTATTCGATAAATATTTTGGAAAATATGTAATTTTATACCGTTGATAAAATGAAACAGTTGAACATTACCCAACAAATCTCTCTCGATGAGAATCTTTCTCTCAATAAATATATGAAAGAGATAAGAAAAATTAAACTTCTTACATCAGAGGAAGAATCTTCGCTGACTACTAAAATAAAACATGAGGACAAGAAAGCTCTTGAGGCACTGATATCTTCTAACCTTAGGTTCGTAGTTTCCGTAGCAAAACAATATCAACATCAGGGACTCCCCCTTGTAGATTTAATCAATGAGGGAAATATAGGGTTGATAAGGTCAGTTAGATTATTCGATGATACAAAGGGATTCAAATTTGTGTCTTACTCGGTATGGTGGATCAGGCAGTCTATTATGCAAGCTATATCTGAATGTGCTCGTTTAGTCAGAGTTCCCATAAATAAGATTACCAATATTTTAATGGTACGTAAAATATTGATCAAACTCGAACAGGAGTTACAAAGAGATCCTTCTGTTGAAGAGATAGCAGAAGTTTTGGGAATGGATGTATCATTTGTTCAAGATGCTCTCAACTCATCTAATACCCATATATCTCTGGACAAACCTATTTCAGATGATGAAGCCTGTGACAACGATATGTATGATACTTTCCAAAATAACGAGGAGAATCCTACTGACTATAACTTGCAGAATCAGTCTCTCGCAATTGATATTGAAAGGACTCTTAATACTCTAAGTAAAAGAGAGTCTTCAGTATTGAGGTATCTATTTGGATTGAATGGGGTAACAGTTCATACTATTGATGAGACTAGCAAAGAATTAAATTTGAGTTATGAAAGAATAAGACAAATCAAAGAAAGCACTTTAGTCAAGTTAAGGAGCTTCGACAAAAATAAACTCCTTTTATCTTATTCATATTAATTTATAAATGACTGAGTTAAAATGACAGGTGAAAGCCTATTATAAGAACAAATTAACCTCCTAAATCAGCCTTAAATATAAAAGTTAAACACTTATATAAGTTTAAACAAATGGTAAAGAAATTAAAAACCGGAAAACAACTGTATGACCTTTATAAAGGTAAATTTGCTAACATTGACAGGGATACTGGAATTGTATGCGGTTACGATGCAGTTGATTTAGTTATTGCCGTTACAAGCGGTGAACAGGG
>Ga0209430_1001688_pt1 | contig 15754 bp, 12 predicted proteins | sample BarGraIncub1133A_FD_184504 | JGI IMG/M metagenome (GOLD analysis project Ga0209430, IMG submission 184504) | Arctic peat soil microbial communities from Barrow, Alaska - Barrow Graham LP Incubations 11-33A (SPAdes) (version 2) | ecosystem: Environmental > Terrestrial > Soil > Wetlands > Peat... | reverse complement strand
TCAACAGCCGAGCAGCATGCTGGCGGTTACGCCCATCACCTGTAGCATTAAGCAGAAAACGGAGTGCGGACTTTATTAGGCGGTTTTCTGGTCTATTTGTGTTAAAATCATCATAGCGGACAAAGAAGCGCTCTTTGTTCACCAGATTGTATTTGATGTTCTGGGAAGCCAGTACCTTCCCTTTATAAAACCGCTCATTTGCTTCGACAGGTGTATATGCTGCTTTTAGTCCCTGCTTCGTGAGAACAGTGACCTCGTCGAGGAACATCTTTATAAAAATTTCGAGGAGACTCAGGCGATCGGTATGTAGATGAGAAACATTGAAATCCTTAAACGTAACTTCATTCAGTGTTTTCAACATCTCAAGAAAAATCCGCTTCGAATCGCCCTCTGTGATGCCACCACCAGCTATTTTCGGAAGAATCTCAATAACCGTTCCGTCAGTCATTGTTATCAGTCCGACGTAATTTCTGGCAGTGATGATCTTGCCAATACTGCGACGAGCTGATAGAGAAAGCAGTTCGACAGCCTCTGTCTCTTTATCCACAGCATTTGCAAGGATAAAGGCTTCCAGTGCATCAAAGGTCTTTTCAGGCAGTGATTGATAGCCATATGCTACCACACCGCGCGTAAACCCGCTGTATTCAGTTACGGTGTAAGACTTATTACAGGAACGCATAGGCATCAATCCTCATAAACGCTTCACTGTTTACCTCATAATATTCAGGAAAGTTTATATCAGCATTCCCAAACAGCTTAACAGCATCGGTCCTTTTCACAATAAATCGGGTGCTATCATCGGGCTTCTGATTGTCTCCCAATACAAGCTGAATCTTCTCGTAGTCGTCGTAGAAATACTCTTGCAAGAGCGGGATAATATTGTTTTCAAAAATACCTGCGAGATTTTCAATCGTCATATCATCCTTCAGCGAAAGCAGATAGGAATGCCCGATGGTATGTTCACGATCGAGCAATACAGTAATTCGCTTGTTGAGTGTGTCAAGCATTTCGGCGATATCAATGCCGTCTACAAGAACGTCTTTGAGGGTCGCAGATTCAGGGTGCATCTCTACAAAGCTGAATCGACGGCGCAAAGCGGTGTCTATCATTGCGATAGAACGGTCGGCGGTGTTCATAGTGCCGATTATGTAGACATTGTCTGGCACACCAAAATTCTGCCCCGAGTAGGGAAGTATAGCGCGCAGTTGCTCGCTTGCATTGATACGCTTCGACGCTTCAATTAACGTTATCAATTCCCCGAAGATTTTTGAGATATTCCCCCGGTTTATCTCATCGATTATAAAGACGCGGTTTGGAATTTTCACTTTCTGCGTGAAAAGAGTTGGCTTTAGCTTCCTAAGTATTTGCAATGCATCAGACACAGAAACCGACAATTTATAAACTGATGAAAGCGTCATATTTTTCCCGGCGTTGAGGTCCACGATGTCCTCGTTAATCCCTTTAACAAGCCACTTTACATTTCGCAGCCGTTTATAGTGTTGATATTCGTCGTGCCACTCTGGCTCACCTGTGACAACACCAATAGCGTCTATCGTTTTGCTCGAATAGCATGACATAACAACATCGCCAATCTGCATCCTATTATAAAAAGCGTTGAGAACAGTACTGCCACCGTCTTTGCTGTAATCAGTAGCATCAGTTATAGTTTCGCCGTAGCTGTCCCATCCGATGCGGATATGGTTGTTCTCCATACACTCTGTTCGAGTGGGATTGTCGCCTGTACCTTCAAGCGAAACTTTCCATACTGTTGGGGACTTGCCTATTCCTAAATCGACGCTCGTCCCACTCCCGATTGGCGTCCCAGCCTTATCGCAAAAGGCTTTGAAAACCCCATCATGTACCTCGTATTCAATCTCACACCCCGTTTCAGTTTTCTCTTCTGAAAATACAACCGGGCGTATACCTTCAATGAATTCCTCGTAGCTGAACGACTGGTGGAACGTCGTAAAAGCGATTAACCCATCATCTTTATATTTCAAGTAACGGCTAAACACCACTCCATAGTCCTCAGCTTTAATGTCTGCAAGCGATTTTTCCTCAACAATAGCAACAGCGTATTGTATGGAACCATAGGTTTTTCCAGTACCAGGGGTTCCGTAGAGGATAATGTTTTTTGCATGTATTCCATTCTTAAGTGTCGGTTTATTCTGTGACTTGTCTATATGATCTGCAGGCGGAGCATCAGTATCAGGTTGGGTATCTGAGCCTCTTTCAGTCCAAGCGGTATGTGATAGCTCTGGAAACGAAATATCGGGTGATAGCTTGCTGAGTTCATTCTTCAGCGCACCCAGGAATTTTATATACACATCACCCGTGCAACTGCCACTGGGAGCGGTTATATCGTAGCGGGCAGATACAAACGAGCGGGAATTGGTATCCAGGGGCATAAAGACATTGGGTCTTATCCAATACAATCCCATTGTGATATAAGCCAATCCGTTGCCACTGACTGCAATGGCCTCTTCAAAAGCAGTATTGAATTCAGCTGTAAAAGTGTTTGTTTCAGCGGATTTCATAGCCAGAGCAAACAAATCCCATATTTCATCAACGCCCGAAAAAAACGACTTCCTGTTATCAAGAACAGGTATACCCACAAACTGCGTAGGCACAGGAACCTTTACCTCAAATGTGTCAGCAAGAACTTTCGCTAAAACGGTTCTGTTTGCATCTGTTGTCCCGCGATTCATAACTCCAATCACTGAAAACGGATCGATTTGATGTTTACGTGGACCCCACCAATCTTCTCGTTCGAAGTGGAGATACTTCATTAGCGGTTGCTCAGATGCAACTTTTTTCATCAATTCGAAAAGATCACCCCGCTTATCTTTGTATGCAAGCAATTTATCAGCAAGCGCCTCATAAAACGGCACCCATTGGTATGCGTTATCCATAATTACTATACCCCCTTGTATATTTTATTGTCATTCGAGGAAATCCTATTGAATCGCCGCCGATGTCAGCAAAAAATTTACTACCATCAAAGATTCATCCTTAGTACATAGAGAGTACATACACTGAATTTGCCTGCTCAAGAGAATAATTCTATGCTACTTCTCTTGTTTTTGTAATAAGCTTAGAATTCAGTTTTCATTAGAATAATTGATGCATTTATCAAATCTATTGTAAATATCAATCCTCACGCGCAGCATTTTCATCAAATATCCTATCCAGTTCTTCATTTGAAGTAATACCACGGACTATGTTTCGAACAAGCGTTTTCGACATATCAAGTCGAAAAAAATGGTCGCGTCCATCCACTCCGCGTTTTTGCCGAATCAATTGAATCCTGCCAAATTTATCCCAGTGTTTCTCTGCAAATTTCGCAAGGCCCACTGCCTTTGGGTAATTGTCCTTACGGCTGGGATCATGTGGTTCCAGAATATCAAAAACGTATCCCTGTGTATCTGTTCGGACAATCACTAAATCCGGAAACATGGAAGTGGTTACACCACTGACTTCATACGGGATTTCAAGTGACCACTTTTTACGATCGAGATTACGTAACCAGCAGACAGCACCGTTTCTAAGTTCTTCTGAAACTACTCCGCTTTCCCACGGATTCAGTGATGTTTGGAATGTACCATCCTCATAACAATAGAGGTGCTGATCAAATTTCACACTGTCATCCGGCACGGAAAAATCGATGTAATCCGGTAAAGTCCATAGCACAGCAATAGGTTGCGCAGAAGCGTAAATTAATTTTTCATAGACATTTTTCCTTGCTTCATTCAGTTTTGCAATAGATCGTTTATTGTTCTCATATAGCATAATGAATTCTTTTTCTGCATAGGTGTTTATCTTCTCCATTGAGTCCGTATCGCTAGTGAGAACTATAACTTCAATTTTCACATCAATGTGGTCACGGGTACTGTTCCGTATCCAATACTCTTTATGCAAGCCCTCTCCAAGTAGCTTTCCAGCTTGCTCAAAATGTCGTGAAATATCAAACTCAGATACAGTCATAGTCTGTGTTGCCTCATCAAAGGAATAGGCATTGTCTCCGTAGTCAAATGTCAGTGTCCCAAGGACAAATCCTGTGATTGCTGACGCCCTGGCGTTAAAGTCGCCACTTTCTTTAATCCGTGCAATTTCCTCATCCATTTTCGATAAAATTACATTTTTGACGGACTTCTGCGCGCCCAATTCAATACCATCCATCGTCAGTGCTCGAGAAAGCTGTATTAATAGCTTGAGGGGTACCTGCTTACGGGATGAATCTACTCTATAAGTGATAAGGCTATCCACTTCATCAAACACATCAGCATAGGCGAGGTTGCGCCCAAGTGTAACAAGCTCCTTATTGGTACCTGTTTCAGTAGGCATGGCCGCATCGCTGTCGCGAAGAGCGTTAACCACATTCTTCACAGTTTCTTCATCAAAATACGGGAGAAAAAGACTTACACTGTTAAGCTCTGCGTCAGAAGAAATTCTTCTTGCCAAAGGACTGCGAATCATGCGTCCTAAAAGCTGCGCAATATAAGTATAGTCCTGTGCACTGCGAAACGACATCATCGTTTCTGCACGTGGACAGTCCCATCCTGTGGAAAGGTTCATTTTAAAGAATACAACAATTGCATTGTTATCATCCTCTATTCGAGAAGCTTCAATTTTCTGGATTTCAACATCCCGTACTTTAAGAGTGGAACGGTCATTGAATGTGTGTACCGCTTCTCCGAGCTGCAGCTTACGTCCTATTGTTTCTTCCAACAAATCAATGCAAGCACCCAAATCAGTATGTGTTGCTTCTCGTTCACTTCCGTCCTCAACCTGAATAACAAGAATTGGATTTACCATTTTCTCATCTTCGCGCTCACAGTAGGATTTCCAATGAACGCATTTTTTGCGCCAATTTTCCGCTGCACCTTTGAACATAGTCATATCAGCATTGATGGCAATATCGGGATAATGGATGACAATTCTGTCTTTCAAAAGCCCGGACTCACGTACCTGTTCGGGCGGAACGATAACTTTTTGAACCGTAGATACCGTTCCAGCAATCAAGTTATCAAATCTCTGAGGTGTCGCGGTCACACCAATAACTAGAGGCATGACACAAAGCCCATCAATTTTGCTTCCTTTGATGAATTTCTGCATAATGGACTGTGCCTTGTTCTCCGCTTGAACAGATGTAAATGTGCCTCTGTGTGCCTCATCAATCACCACATAAAATTGCTTTGGGCTTCGTTTGGCAGTGTTCGTGAGAGTTTCCCAGATAGGATACTGTCGTATATCAGACATTCCTGTCAGTAACTTGTCTGAACCTAGTTTTTGAGTATTCAAGAAGTAAATGCAACCACCCTCGAAGTACTCCGCATTAAAAGTTGAATCAATAGTCACCAGGTCGCGCACACGAATTTTGTCCGACTTGCCCTCTATTTTCAGCCGTGTCTGTTCGTTTAGTTCTGGTGAATCGGAAAGCCAAATAAATATTGAATCCGGCTCACTAATGCCGTCTGCGCTACCATATAGTATTTCCTCAAAAAGTGTGGTCATAATGATTGTTTTCCCCGAACCCGTAGGTGAGGAAAAAGAAATTGCCTGAGGATCACGTTCACTCCACATTAAGTGAGCCTTCCTAATTTTTTCATGCAATTCGGCAAGAGCCGTTTCCTGAAATGGAAATAGTATATCTCTCATTTATGAATCCCTCCTGCTTCCCAATACAAAGTTATCGATATAATCGCGATATAGTTGGTAAGTGTTATTTACTTTTACCCCAGCAGTCATTTCGCGGAAAGCATTCTCAGAGTTGGTAACAAAATAGACGATGCGAATATTATCCTCTTCTGTTAGCTTGTCGGCAAATTCAGAGTACTTTGTTTCATCAACCAAAATAGCAAAACCGTTCTGTGGAAGTATTACCATTCCTGGCTCATCTTCAGTATCTATGTCTGGCCGCCGACCAACTGCTCCGGATTTGAGCCACAGTAATGGTAGTATCTCGAGAAACTGTCGACCGAGTGAAACATTGTTTTTATCCAAAAAATCCAGCTTGAAGTATTCAGTATTTGCCATAAAACCGTCTGACATAGGCGCACCATTAGAGAGATAATTGCCTTGGATAGGATTTCCGTTGACATCTACTCCTTTAATGCTACACACCGTGCGGGGCCACGTCACATAACGGGCAATACCGTATTTTTCCCATTCTGTATCACCCGGATGATAACATTGTGCAGTAAGTGCTTTTGCTTCATCTTCGGAAACTTCATTGTTGGTAACCAAAATGCAACGACGATTCCCTCCGTCTTCCGCATTTAGAAGGTTGACAGCATGCAACGTGGTACCAGAACCCGCAAAAAAATCCACGACAAGAGCGTTTTTGTTTTTCGTTACTATCTTCAATGCATCTTCTACTGCATACAATGATTTGGGATAAGGAAATTTTCTATCTACTAATATTTTTGCTAATAGTTTAGAACCATGCCACCCAGCATTATGAGAAGTTTTATTCCAAACTGTTTTCGGAGCCCTTAATGAGCCTCCGAATTTTTCAATAAGTTTTGCCCCACCCCTTTCATCAATGCTTTCAACAACAACTTCACCTTTTTCAATCCGTTTTTCCGTACCTTCGTTTACAGTCAATACAGACCAGCCATTTTCTTTTTTGGAAGTTTTTCCGATACGTAGAAGTCCTTTACTTACTCTGCGTCTTGCTACTTCAACGCCTGTTCGCCAACGAGCTTCTCTGCCGTCTGCGGTCATAGGCCATATTGCCAGTTGTCCAACAGGCGTTTCAACATTTTCTTTAGGAACATTCAACAGGATAGGATCTCCAACAGACTCTATTTTCCCTTTGGTGGGGTCTATGAATATCGGATAAAACAGATTTTTTGAATTTTCTCTGAGATTCCCTTTTCCAGTTCTTACAAATTGAAACCATAATTGACCTTTAGTGGCTGATTGCCCTTCATTAAGCATATCGTCTTCGGATTTAACAACTTCTGCATTCCCCAAAAACACAAAGAAGATATACTCATCAGCTCGAGAAAAAAGCCCATCCCTTGTTGAACCCTGACTACTAATAACACTTGTAATCATTTGAATCCTTGCTTCTGGGAACATTTCTTCCAGCAAGCATCCAAGATGCAGGTACTCTTTTTCATCAATAGTGCAAATCAGTACAGAATCATCAGGATTTAAAATTCTTTTCGCCATTAAAAGCCGTTTCTGCATCATTGACAACCATTTACTATGTCTCCAGTTATCAGCGGAATCTACATAATCGTTGTTGTATTTCCAATCCCTCGCACCAGTGTTATATGGGGGATCTATATAAATGCAATCAACCTGCTTTGGGTAAAGATACTCCAATAGTTGTAGAGCATGATAGTTGTCCGCTTCAATGAGAGTATGCCATAAGCTACTATCAGGCGCATTCTCTACATAAGCAATCGGCTGGAGCATTGGAAAAATCGGTTCACCAAACTGGGCAACCGATATAAGTTCCACAAGGGGGATGTCCATGGCGTCACCGGTTGCCTTGTTACGACAAATGGCGGTATCGCCACTTATCCTCACCACCGTGTAAACTTCATTGACGTGTCCCGTTTTTCGCGCAACAGTCGAGCCACGTTTGATAGCAACATCATAAAGAGGAGTGCATTCAGGGATATGCTCCTCAAATACAAGACCAAATTTCTTATTTTTAGATACGCGAGCAAATTCCTGTTCCAAGCGACTACGCAAAGATATGTCAGGGATTTGACGCAGTAAATCATTGATTGCAGCCATATTTTAAATCCTCCTATGCTTATTCTTTCGATTCGCGCTTACTCCACGAACGACCAAAAAGTTCATTTCCGTCCGATAAGCGCAAAATTGCAGTGTCTTCTAAAATTTTACGTGCCTTATCAGCAGTAGAATCAGCCTTATCAAACGCAATGAAAATCTGTCGTCTGCTGGACTGATAACGTTCCAATATATGTTCCAGGTGTGTATCCTCAATGCGTTTGAGAATATTGGAATCATGAATGAGCGCAGGGATTGGACATAATTCAAGAACACTCAAATCGTACACCACAAGGCTCTTAAACGCAGTTCCTTCACTGGTGTTGCCCGGTGTTTCAAAGATAATTTCCTTCTGTGGCGTGATTTGCAGAAAAGGTGCTGTTTCCTGCCGTTCAGTCACTGCGCTGTTTATTATTACCATGCGTAGGTTGATATCATCTTGTATCTCAATCAGCTTTTCGGTTTGCTGTTGCAACAGTTTTTCTAGCCGTTGCTCAGTTTCGGAGCGGGCTTCCTGCAATTCTTTCTGGTGGATCAACTCAACTGTTTCATTTTCAAGTCTATCAATGCTTTTTGACACGTTGACGCATTGAGAGAGAACTCGTTCAGACATCTCCTTTGCTAGACCGGACTCTTCGATTTTATGATAAAGACGTTTAATTTCCTTGTCGTACTGATCTACAAGTGGTTGTAAACGTTCGATTTCCTGATTCATCTCTTCGCCTAGAATTCCCCTTATTTTCTTATGAAAATGCTCAATCTCCTCAAATGCTTTTATATCAGCATTCGGGAAAAAATGCACCAATGAATCAAATTCACTGGCAGTTTCAGCCTTGCTATCAGAGATATTACTGTTAATAGCATTAAGTTGGGACTGCATGCGATTGCGCTTGCGGATGAAATTGTTTAACTCTTTTTGCACTGCTGTTATTCGCTCAAATGTCTGCGTATCGAACCCAAACAATTCCATCTGGGCGTCTTCACTGTTTTTCATCAAATTTTGGAGCCTTTTCTTCAGTGACTCTATAGTCTTCTGGTTCATTTCAATTTTTTCTATGTCCACCTTCTGGCGCTGGCGGGATTTGAGTTGAGTGGATTTGAAGCCGATTTCTTCCTCCATGTTCTTGATCGCAGCGAGAATTTTGAAATGACCGAATAGTTTCATTAGAAAATCGACAGCCTTTTCATCCTGTTCACGAGGCTTTATTAGCAGCGGATACTTTTCTAGTGTGTTTTCACGTCCATAAATACGGAAAAACCGCTCGATGATTTCCCAAAATGCAAGTGCAGGAAGTTTAACATTATATTCCTGAAAGAGAACACTTCGAAATTCGTCCAATGTCAATTTCGTAATGAAATGGTGATCTTTATCACAGCAATAAACACTTTTAGGTTCATCGGTACTTCTATAGAAATAATGTGGCTGTCCTTCAAACTGGAAAGTGAAATAGATGATATGTGGTCCTATTTCCTTTTTAATGTCATCCGACAGGGAGTAGTAGCTTTCACCGCCAAATACATAATCAACAATCCACAGAAATGTTGATTTTCCGATAGCATTGCTGCCGCCTGCACTACCTAAAACTGTGTTTAGTCCCGGGTTAAACCGGATAGTTTGATGTTCCGGCGCAAATTTATCACATTGAATTTCTGTCAACATAGTGTAGCACCCTCCCTTCCTCAATTAGTTCTATTTTATCTAATGCAAACAGGCAGTCTAAGGCGCTTAAGAAATCACCCATATCCTTTTGCCCTGACCTGGTTAGTTCAAACAGCTCTTTTGGAGACATATCCCGCTTCGTCAATGCCTCTAAGATATCTGGAAAACGAGTAATGATGCTGTTTGCATAGGAAGTAACTTTATTCGGCAATCTCATCGAACACCTCACACCTTTGCACAAAGTAGGAGATTATTATCTCACAAGCTTCTCTGTATTTGTGGCCAGTTTTATCGAACAACGTTTCAACAAGTAGATTATAAATAGCACTTTGTGATGTAAGCGATTCGCTTGCATCTTCATACATTCGTTTAACACTTTTAGCAAACTTATCAACATTTAGTTCGTTTTCCCCAGACAGTCGATCTAATGCATTATTGACGCCTTCATACAACTGCCTAACATCAAAAAGTATTCGCTCTTTTAACCGCTTTTCAGTGATTTTATTCTCAACCTTAACAGGTTCGATTTTTAGCTGCGTCTCTTCTGTAACAACCATTAAATCGACATCACGAAGCACTTGTTCAATTTGCTTTTCTATCGTATATCGAGAGGTTGCTTCTCTTGCCACCATAAGGTTTTCCAAGTCATGCTTTTCTGAAAGTAAAGATAATTTATCTTGTTCCGAAGCACTCTGCATTTCGCGTTCACAATCAACACATAAAACAACGTCATCGGTTTCAGAAAGGCGAACGACCTTCGCATAGTTAACGTCGTTACCTTCTTTTTTTATGCCTAAAATTCTACTGCACTTTTGACATTTGCAACCAGTTCCTGCTAGTAACACCAAAGAGTGTGAGTCAATTGCAATTTCATCAGCAGTTTCCATAGAGAATCTACTATATGCAGTAAGAAAGCTTATGTTTGTTTTTTGAGCATCAAATAACTGTATGTACTCGGTGGTTATCTCTTTAACACTTTCTTCACAATTTCGGTTTTCAACATTGATCACCGTATAAAGAAAAATTCCAGCAAGAAAGTCCTCCAAAACAAACGCATCCCGTTTTAATATGGTCTCCTTTGTCATGCTATTCACTTTTTCAACGATTGTATCGGGCTCGATTGTGTCATCAGAAGCAATGATGTCCTTCAACGCAAGAACGATGAAACTCCTCTTATTACTGTCTAATAAGGAAAAGATGTTCTGCTTAAAGTAATTTGAAATCGCACACGCATCTGATGTCAAGGCAACATCAGTCACATTGGGCGATAGATTCTTTTTGCCAAGTATTAAATCTGAAACGGTGCCGTCATCACTGCAAATGTCATAAGTAGGCGCAACAGAAAGCAGTATGGTACCACACAACCGCTTTTGTGTAACGCTTTTTGCCATGCAAATCTTCAAAATTGTTGCAAAAGCACCAAAACACAGCTTTTTCATAGATTGCGACCCCTTTCAATGAATTTATGTAGTTGGCGAATCGTCGTCGACGTAGTCAACGATATCGCCAATGTTGACACTAAGCGCTATACAGATTCTGGCTAACACATCCATGCTTACCGGCAAGTCTTTGCTCATCTTTGCTAAAGTTGTCGATGTCAAATTCGTCTTCGCCATTAAATCTTTCTTCATCATCTTTTTATCAATTAAGAGTTTCCAAAGTTTGTTATAACTAAATCCCATTTTATCGCCTCCAAGCCTACTAGATGGTATGTAAAGACGTGTCCTTACTATTATAGTAAATTACTAAGCAAATTACAATCATTAATTGATATACGCTAACTCTGACTTTGCGAACGCTTAGTTTAATTTTGTGATAAACCGAATGAAAATTGCTGAGTCACAACGGAGTGTCAGCGGAGTTGTGGCCGAGGACTTATCACGTTCGAATCATTACAATTTATATAGAAGGTTAGATAAGCCGAATGGCTCCCGTTAAAAAAAACGGATGAGTTTTTCGGTGTTTTATCACGCCCTTTTCTCATTCGAGGAAGGGGCATTTTTTTATGCGTATTCACAAAACCAAATCTTCTGAGAGAGGTATCTACAAGTATTTTTACGCTGACGGAATCAACTTCACTGTCACTCCCGGCGAAAACGGCGTTACAGAAATCGACATCCAGCAGCTGCACCGCATAGATGACAGCGAAGTCTATAACAACATCAAGAACGCAAAGCCGCCTGTTGAGGCTTGGCAAAAATCCAGCATCGAAGAATGGAAAAAACTTCATCCAGATGAAGAACCACCAAAGAACTGGGCAATCTCACTACAGCAGCTAACCGACCTGGACGATGGTTATAACCTTGGGGACAAGAGCGCCTTGTTAAAAGAAATCTTCGACCGCACTAATGAACCAGAATCTCCAATTATTGAACGCCTGCATGACCTCATCGAAAGCCTCTCTCCACAACAGCAGGACACATATAGGAAAGTCATTATCGAAGGCATTCCTATGGTTAAGGTCGCTGATGCAGAAGGCGTTTCCGAAACTGCTATCCGTCACCGCATGGACAAAATCAAGGCTCGTATCGCCAATGATGAAATTCTTCAAAAGTTTTTTCAATGAGGGGTTCGAATCTACCCCACTTCCTTTGACTGGGACTTGTAAGGCAAATACCTACAGAAAGCGAGGTGAAAGGAAATGGGCTTGAAACACAAAGTGTGCATCAACGTTACCGGCCCGTCTGGAAAGAAGGAAACCGTCCTCAAAGGCGGCGTCAGATCTATTCCCAGACGATTGTTGACAGCTCTGCTTGGAGAAAACACAGAAATTCTAATACTTACTCCCGGACAGAGTGTTCAATCAGTAGAAATTCATGAAATTAAGGAAGGAGGAAAAATCAATGAGTCGAATCAAACTGCTCCTTGATGTGGTAACGGATATGCGTTCCTTGGCTGACAGCTTACAGGCTGTTGCTGAAGCGTTGACACAGTCGGATACCTTGGAACAGGACGAGCTTGCTGTCGAAGAAAAGCCTGCGGCTGAAGCAGAACCGCCAGAACCGCCAGTAAAGGTACCTGCTTTGTCAGATGTTCGAAGTGTTCTCGGTGCGAAAAGCAATGCTGGTTTCACCACAGAAGTTCGTGAGTTGCTACGCAAGTATGGAGCCGAAAAGCTCAGCGATATTGATCCGGCGCATTACTCGGATTTGTTAAAAGATGCGGAGGTGCTCGGCAATGCCACCTAATGCCCACGCGATCCTGTCGGCATCCTCTTCTCATCGCTGGCTGAACTGCAATCCATCAGCCAGACTAGAACTGGAATTTGACAACAATAGTTCCAAAGCTGCTGACGAAGGCTCTGCCACTCACGCATTGTGTGAACACAAGCTAAGTCGTGCACTTAAGAAACGCTCCAAAAAACCTACCTCTCCCTACGACTGCGATGAGATGGATGATTACACAGACGGTTATGTAGCATTTGTTCTCGAAGCTTATGCAGATGCCAAACAGACCTGCACTGATCCACTGATTCTGATTGAACAGCGTCTTAACTTTTCCTGTTGGGTACCACAGGGTTACGGCACCGGGGACTGCGTCATTATTTCGAACAACACCCTCCACGTCATCGACTTCAAATATGGCATGGGCGTTTTAGTCGAAGCGCAGCACAATCCACAGATGATGCTTTACGCCCTTGGTGCCATGGAAATCTACGATAGCCTTTACGATATCGAACAGGTATCCATGAGCATCTACCAGCCTCGAAGGGAAAACGTCAGCACATGGACGATTCCGGTCAATGAGCTGAGAGACTGGGCGGAAAACGAACTCAAACCCAAAGCACAGCTTGCTTATGATGGCAAAGGCGAATACACGCCCGGTTCATGGTGCACGTTCTGCCGCGCGGCAATCAAGTGTCGGTCCAGAGCAGAATCAAAATTACAGCTCGCAAAGTATGAGTTTGCATTGCCACCACTCCTTAACGATACAGAAATTGAGGACATCCTTGGCAAGCTGGATGATCTCACCAAATGGGCAAATGACATCCTCACTTATGCACAGGATGCTGCTCTCAACCACGGAAAGGAATGGCGTGGCTACAAAGTAGTCGAAGGTCGTTCTAACCGCAAGTATAAAGACGAAGATGCTGTGGCAGATGCGGCAAAAGCTGCCGGATACACAGACATTTATAAACAAAGTCTTGTCACCATCACAGAAATGGAAAAGTTGATGAGTAAAACGGCCTTCAGCGAAATCCTAGGTGATCTGGTCTATAAACCACCTGGCAAACCGACCCTTGTACCCATTTCGGACAAGCGTCCAGCAATTAGTCAATCAAACGCAAACAACGAATTTAATGAAATTATGGAGGATTAATAATTATGGCAAACATTAGTAAAACAAAGGTAGTAACTGACAATGTGAGACTCTCTTACGCAAACGTCTGGGAACCTAAGAGCATCAACGGAGGTACTGAAAAGTATTCTGTTTCTCTCATTATCCCGAAGTCTGATACCAAAACCATCGCCGCTATCAATGCAGCCATCGATGCAGCCATCGAAGAAGGTCTCGCCAAGTTTGGTGGCAAGAAGCCAAACAAGGCTGCGATTAAGATCCCGCTGCGCGACGGCGATACCGAGCGCGATGATGAGGCTTACAAGAACTGCTACTTCTTAAACGCCAATAGCATCACCGCTCCTCAGATTGTCGACCAGCGTGTGAAATCCATTCTTGACCGTAGCGAAGTCTACAGTGGCATTTATGCTAGGGTTTCTATCAGCTTCTATGCGTTTAACAGCAACGGCAACCGTGGCGTAGCCTGTGGACTTGGTAATATTCAGAAGGTTTCCGATGGAGAACCTCTCGGCGGCAAGACCAATGCTGCAGATGATTTTTCCACTCTGGAAGATGACGACTTCTTGGCATAACAGTCAATCTGTATCGGGTAAGGGCGGCGGTGTATTCCGCTGCCCTTATCTGTTTTTGTAGAAAGGATGGTATTTATATGACCACCATCAGTATCGATATTGAGACATACTCCTCTGTGATTCTGTCCAAATCCGGCGTCTACCGTTATGCCGAGAGCAACGATTTTGAGATCCTGCTGTTTGGATGTTCTGTGGATGGCGGCGAAGTACAGGTTGTGGATTTAGCACAAGGCGAAAAAATCCCCGCGCAAATCCTTGCTGCATTATCCGATGACTCAGTTATTAAATGGGCATTCAATGCACAGTTTGAACGAATTTGTCTTTCAAACTTTCTTGGAATATGGCTCGCACCCTCTTCATGGCGTTGCACGATGGTCTGGGCTGCCACACTTGGGCTTCCGCTTTCTCTGGAAGGAGCTGGTGCCGTACTGGGGCTGGAAAAGCAAAAGCTGAAAGATGGCAAAGACCTCATCCGCTACTTCTGTACTCCCTGCAATCCGACCAAATCAAACGGTGGCCGTACTCGTAACCTGCCACAGCATGATATGGAAAAATGGAGAATGTTCAAAGCCTACAATAAGCGTGATGTAGAAACGGAAATATCTATCCAGCAGCGACTAACCAAATTCCCAGTACCAGAGAGCGAATGGCGAAATTATCAATTGGATCAGGAAATTAATGACCGTGGGATTTTACTCGACGACACTCTGGTAAGGCAGGCAATCCTATGTGATGAACAGTTCAAACACGCCCACTTAAAAACAGCTCGTTTGCTTACCGGACTGGAAAATCCAAATTCACCGGCGCAGCTTAAAGAATGGTTGTCAGGGCAAGGTATAGAAATAGACTCTCTTTCAAAAGCAGCTGTATCTGAGCTTTTGGAGGATGCGGATGGTGATGTTGAACAGGCGCTTGCTCTCAGGCAGGAACTCTCCAAATCCAGCGTCAAAAAATACACCGCCATGGACAAAGCCATCTGCAAGGATGGTCGTGCGCATGGACTGCTTCAATTTTATGGTGCCAATCGCACTGGGCGCTGGGCAGGCAGACTGATTCAGGTACAAAATCTACCGCAAAATCATCTGCCGGATCTTGATATTGCCCGTGCGCTCATCCGTGGTGGTCAGTTTGATACCGTTGAAATGCTGTATGATTCTGTTCCAGCTGTGCTCTCGGAGCTTATCCGCACGGCCTTTATCCCAAATCCGGGCTATCGATTTTTCGTAGCAGACTTTGCCGCAATCGAAGCTCGAGTAATCGCTTGGCTTGCCGGTGAACACTGGCGACAGGAAATCTTCTCAAAAGGTGGTGACATCTACTGCGCCAGTGCCAGTCAGATGTTTCGCGTCCCGGTTGAGAAAAACGGTATCAATGGTCACCTCCGTCAAAAAGGAAAGATTGCAGAATTGGCACTTGGCTATGGCGGCTCTGTCGGTGCCTTAACAGCGATGGGTGCTCTCAATATGGGCGT
>Ga0209430_1001686_pt1 | contig 15764 bp, 8 predicted proteins | sample BarGraIncub1133A_FD_184504 | JGI IMG/M metagenome (GOLD analysis project Ga0209430, IMG submission 184504) | Arctic peat soil microbial communities from Barrow, Alaska - Barrow Graham LP Incubations 11-33A (SPAdes) (version 2) | ecosystem: Environmental > Terrestrial > Soil > Wetlands > Peat... | reverse complement strand
GAAAGATTGCCGATGAAGTACAAAAAGATGGATTATTTATAACTAATTCATATAGTCCTGGATACTGCAGTTGGCACGTTAGAGAGCAAAAACAATTGTTTAGTATGTTTCCCGATTCGCCCTGCGGCATAGTACTTAATGACTCCTGTTTGATGCACCCTGTAAAATCGGTAAGTGGATTAGTGGGAATTACTTTAAGCAATGAGTTCAGAGCATATTCGTGTGATATTTGTACTTTAAAAACTTGTTACAAACGAAAAGAAAAAGTCACTTAGTACAATGGAAAAATCAGACATTCTCATTACAAGGGATGAAATAACGACAAAAGTGCCTTTTCACTTAGTTACAGGTTTTTTGGGGAGTGGAAAAACTACTTTCCTAAAAACTTTTTTGGCACAGTTTGGCGATAAAAAACACATTGCTTTAATTCAAAATGAATTTGCTGAAACGGGTATTGATGGTAAAGAATTACAAGATAGTGAATGGAGATTTGACTTATTGGAAATAAATAAGGGATCGGTTTTTTGCGTGTGTTTGTTCTCGGATTTCAGAGTACAACTTAAATCCTTTGTGGAAGAACATCAGCCCGACATTGTGCTGCTTGAGGCAACTGGATTGGCAGATCCTATTGCCATAAGTGAATTACTCATGGACGAAAGTCTTCAAAAACTAGTCTATCTTTCGAAAGTTTGGACGGTAATTGATGCACAAAATTATAAAAAGGTAAAACAAATGCCTGCCGTTAAAAATCAAATAGTTATTGCCGATAATATCATTGTTAATAAAACAGATTTTATATCTGTATCGGAAAAGCAAGACTTAGAAAAGGAAATCTCCAAAACCAACCCATTGGCACAAATCACACTTACAACTTATTGTAAATTAAACGTTAATGATTTATACACTCACAAAGAATTATTAATAGCAGGTAATCCTGTTGGGGCGATGAAAGATATAAAAACGCAGGTTTTCAGAACGCCATATACAATTAAACGTAAAAATTTAGACTACCTGATAAAAACATTAAACGAGGATAATTATAGACTGAAAGGATATATCATTCTTGAAAATAATGAGGCAGTTATGATTCAATCGGTTTTTGGGAAAACAACCCTCACAACTGTTGACAAAACAATGCACACTACAGAAATAATATCTTTAGGGATAAGATCAATAGACTTCGAATACTTACTCCGAAAATTAATATTATTATAAGAATAAAAAAAAATATAAACATCGAAAATATCATGCGCGGAAAGAAATTATTAAAACAAGCATTTGCATTGCAAGAAACTAATCGGGTGCCATGGGTTCCATTTGTAGGTGTTCATGCAGCATCTCTATTGGGCGTAACAGCCGAAGAGTATCTAAAATCAACAGATTTAATTGTAAAAGGAGTAAATCAAGCTATTGAATTATACAACCCGGATGGAATACCTGTTGTTTTCGATTTACAATTGGAAGCTGAATGCTTAGGTTGCGGATTGGTATGGGCTGATGAAAATCCACCAGCAGTAAACACTCACCCATTGATGGACGGAGTTTTACTTGAAGAGTTGAAAATACCTGCCTCGAATGAAGGTCGTATTGCTGTTGTTATGGAAGCAACCAGACAATTGCGTGTTGCCAATCCTGACTTAGCTTTATACGGACTAATTACCGGCCCATTCACCTTGGGTTTGCACTTGTTGGGTACCGAAATATTTATGAAAATGTTTACCGATGAGGAATATGTTTATAAATTGATGGATTTTTGTACCAGCGTTTGTAATGCAATGACTGATTATTATAAAGAAGCAGGTTGTGATGTAATAGCAGTTGTTGATCCAATGACTTCGCAAATAGGACCAGATCAGTTTGAGCAATTTGTATCTAAATATTGTAAAGATGTTTTCGCACATATCAATGCGCTGGGTTTGAATTCCTCTTTCTTTGTTTGTGGACAGGCACAACACAATATCGAAGTTATGTGTGCTTGTAAGCCCGATAATATTTCTATTGACGAAAATATTCCATTGGAATTTGTAAAAGATATTTGTTTGAAAAACGAGGTTAGTTTTGGTGGCAATTTGTTACTTACACTGGCGTTGCTTATGGGAACACCTGAAGACTGTGAACGAAATGCAGTTAACTGTATGGATATTGGCGGAAACAAAGGATTTATACTTGCTCCGGGATGCGACCTTGCTTATGCCACTCCAAAGGAGAACTTAATCGCAATAACTAATCTGATTACTGACGAGTATAGACGCGACGTAGTACGTGCTTTGGAGGCTAAAGAAATGAACATTGCTCCTATTGACAAAGCTGCATATGCAAGTTCGCCAAAAGTAATACTTGATGTTGTTACCCTCGATTCATTTAGCTGTGCTCCATGTCAATATATGCTTGAAGCAACGAAACGTGCCTGCGAATCGTTTGGCGATAGAGTCGAAGTTATTGAACGATCGGTTAAAACCCCCGAAGGAGTAGAATTTATGGTGGCAATAGGTGCTTCCAATATACCTACTTTGTGCATTGATGGTGAAATTACGTTTATTTCGAACATACCACCAGTGAGTGAAATTAAAAAAGCAATTGAAGCCAGATTATCTCAAAAATAGAAAAAATACTATGAACAAATCAAAATCAGAAGTCAATTATGTTGGACCATTTATAACGCTGGTCTTTTTGTTTTTTATCGTTGGTTTTTTAACAACTGCCAACGGTCAGTTTCAAGGACCGTTAAAAGCTGCTTTTTTAAATAATGCTGGTTCGTTAAAAAACACTTTTGCTACTCTCATTTCATTTTCATGGTTTATGGCCTATCCGTTAACTGGCGGTATTGGATCATCTATGGTGAATAAATATGGGTATAAAGGAACTTTAATCAGGGCATTATTGCTTATGAATGTTGGATTAGGAATCTTCTTTTATTCATCGTATTATTTTGAGCAATATCCAGCGTCGGTTGTTCGAATTGCTGATGCCATTGTTCCGGTAGGTTTTTTTATATTCTTATTGGGATCATTTGTTGTTGGAACATCAGCAACATTTATGCAAGTAGTTTTAAATCCATACCTAACAGCTTGTAATGTAAAAGGGACACAGCCTGTTCAGCGGCTTAATATTGGTGGTTCATCCAACTCTATTGGGACCACTATTGCACCTTATTTTGTTACGGGAATTGTGTTTGGTGGTTTATCAATGGAAAAAGTTCAGGTAAATCAATTAATGGTTCCCTTTTTAGCGCTTATGGTTGTAATTGCTTTAATTACACTGATATTAACACGCATTGCTTTGCCCGAAATAGAAGAAACCAAAACAGTAAAAGGAGAAAAATTGGAGAAAAATATATGGTCATTCAGTCATCTAACTTTGGGGGTTATTGCCATATTTTTCTATGTTGGAGCTGAAGTTGCAATTGGCGCAAATTTAAATCTATTTGCCATCAGTTTAGGAGGCTCTTTTGCTTCCAGTGCGGCAATAATGGCAACATTGTACTGGGGTGGAATGTTAGTTGGTCGTTTAATTTCAAGCTCATTAAATAATATTACTCCACAAGTTCAGTTAGCAGTAACAAGTGTTTTAGCAGCTACTTTTATTATTGTTGCTATTGTAATAAATAATCCATGGTTGCTTGTTGCAGTAGGATTGTTTCATTCTGTTATGTGGGGTTCCATATTTACCCTTTCAGTCAGCAAGTTAGGTAAATATACGTCGAAAGCTTCAGGTGTTTTTATGATAGGTGTATTGGGCGGTGCATTTATTCCGCTTCTTCAAGGTGGGTTGGCCGATGCTTTTGGTTGGCGTTGGACATGGATACTGATAATTGTAAGTGAAGTATTTATTTTGTATTATGCCATTTCAGGTTCAAAAATCAAGCAATCTGCATAATTATTTTTTTGATTTCAGCTTAAATTACGATGTTATCTGCGATAAAAATTTTCTTTAAGTTCACAATTACCTAAATTATTTTTTTTTCAATAAAGAACATTTTAAAGTGAGTACTAAATAAATAAATAAATAAATAAATAAACTCTCTTCCTATAAACTCACTTAATCTATCCATGAAGTATGAAGTTTAAAAACAAGACAGTAGATTCACTTGCTGCACCTCGTTTCCGCGACGAGTTTTTGGCAGGGAACGAAAGTGCATACTCCTCCATCTATGAGTTGTATGCCAGAGATTTGTATGCTTTCGGACTCTCGCTTCGGGCAAAGCAGGAATTGATAGAAGATGCTATCCACGATATTTTCGTTGAAATTTACACCCACAGAAAGAATCTTGAGAAAGTGGATAATCTGAAGTTTTATTTTTTGGTTGCTTTCAGAAATCGATTGTTCTTTTTGTTAAAGAAAGAGTCACACACTTTTGAAATCACCGAAAAAGATATGCTGGGATTGGAGGAAAAAAACTTTCTGGAATTGTGGATAGAAAATGAAGATGATACAGAAAAGCAATTACTTGTTAAACGACTATTGTCAGAATTAAATAAGAATCAACAAGAGGCACTGTATCATAGGTTTGTAGAGGGACTATCCTGTGACGAAATAGCCTTACTAATGAATATTAATTACCAATCAGCAAAAAATCTGATACACCGATCAATTAAAAAATTAAAATCCGTGGCTGTTTTTGGAATAACACTGTTTATTTTAATTTGTTTTTATAGATGATTTTTTCAAGTTCACGGTTTGTTGAGTTCGATTTATTTGGATTTGATCATATCCCTAAATATTTTATTTTCTATTGATATATTATGTCTTTTATAACGATGAGCCTGATCAATTAATTAATTAACCAATTAACCTCCCGATAGCTATCGGGACAACCAATTACTTCATTTGAACTATTAACATTATAAGTGAGTACTTAAACAACCAATGAACCACTTATAAATAACCAGTAACTATCGAAATGTTTAAAGAATATCATATGTATCAAGTTTCCGACTATCTGACCGACGATTATTTCGTGGATACGATGCTTGAGCCAACGCCTGAAAGTGAAGCTTTTTGGAAAAATCTTATTGATGGTGAGAAGATTAATGTAGATGAGTTTATTTCTGCTTTTATGACGTTGAAAAGCTTGCATGAAAACAAACCGGATGTGTCGGATGAACAAATTGACATATTATGGAAACGGATTGCTGAAACAAACCATAAAAAAGAATTTAAAATAAAACGGTTTTGTTTTATACGTTATGCAGCCGTTGCCTGCAGTATAGTAGGAGTAATTGGATTTTCGCTGTTTACTGTTTTGAAAACCGGGAAAGCAGGTCAAACACAAACCATTGAAGATTTTGCCTGGGGAAACATCCTTCATAAACAACAACCAACGAATAAAATACAGTTGGTTTCCGGTAATAATACGATGGCTGTTGATGGAGTCCAGGCAAAAGTGGAATATGACGCGAACGGGAAATTAAAAGTGAATAAACAATCAGTTGCGGTTAATCAGCCAACAAATCCGGTTAAAGAAATGCAAGCGTTTAATCAATTGAGGGTACCTTATGGGAAACGCGCATTTCTAAAACTTTCAGATGGAACATCACTTTGGGTCAATACAGGTACTACTGTTACTTATCCAACTAAATTTGCCAAAGATAAACGTGAAATATATGTAGAAGGCGAAGTTTTTGTCGAAGTATTTCACGATGCAAAGTGTCCATTTATCATCAAAACAGAGAAGTTAGACATCAAGGTGCTCGGGACTGTTTTTAATGTGTCGGCGTATAAAGAAGATAAACAAACGAATGTCGTGCTGGTGAGCGGATCGGTCAATGTAAAACCGAGAAATGGAAAAGCTACTATTATAAAACCCAACCAGTTATTTGCATACACCGACCAGGCGAGTACGCTGAGAAATGTAGATGTGGACAACTATACTTCGTGGCACGAAGGCAATTATATATTTCATAATGAACCTATAGAAAATATCTTGTTAAGGCTTTCCCGCTATTACAATGTGACGATGAAACTCCCTTCATCTGCTTCCGGAATTACCTGTTCCGGAAAACTGGAGTTCAAAGACGACCTTACGCAACTATTAAACGGGTTGTCCGAAATTACTTCCATGAATTTCGCTGTGAAGGATAATGAATATAACATCAAATTTGAATAAACATTTTGAACCACAATAGTCATAATAGTGCTCATTTGTAAAGTCTTGGATCTATTCTGGTTATAATTTAATTCACACAAAAATAATGCTTATGAAATAAATACAAATTAATATCAAAAAAGACGGACTATAATTGCCTACCGTCCGACTCAGAATCTGAAAAGTACGGAAGTACAAGTTATTGCTAACAATACAATTTATAATAGGTACAAAAATATGAAAAACACTGCGAAACGTAAATCATTAAAAAGTAGAATAAAACGAAGTTTATGTTTGCTTGCCGTGATATTTGCTCAGCTAACATTGAGTGGAGTTTATGCACAAACAACAAACCTGACGATACAAAAGAAAAACATCACTGTGAAAGAAGTTTTAACGTTGATTGAAAAAAACAGTCAGGTGGTTTTCTTCTATGCAGACAAAGATGTTGACCTGAATCGAAAGGTAAGCATTGATGTAAAAAATCAACCCATTTCAAAAGTTTTGGAAGAACTCTTTAAAAACAGTTTAAACGCATTTAAACTAGATGGGAATCAGGTTTATATTTCAAAAAAACAAAAGCAGGTAGAAGAAAAAGTAAAGCCTGCTAACAAAACAAATAAAATTAGCGGGGTCATCACAGATGAAAAAAATCAATCGATAATTGGGGTAATCGTCATGTTAAATGGCACCAGTGTAGGAACCTTCACTGATGTAAATGGACGCTTTTCACTTGAAGCCCCTGAAAATGGTCAATTAAAAATTTCGTATCTTGGTTATGAAACTCAATTGGTGGATTTAGAAGGGAGAACATCACTAAATATTTTATTTTCTGAATCTACAAAGAATTTAGATGAAGTAGTCGTCGTAGGTTATGGTACACAGAAAAAAATCTCTGTTACTGGTGCTATTTCAACAGTTGGAAATGAATTACTTGTCAAATCGCCAAATGCCTCCATATCGAATACTCTGGCAGGACGAGTTACCGGGTTGTCAACCATACAATATTCCGGCCAGCCCGGTGCCGATGCACCTGAAATCTTTGTTCGTGGACTTGGTTCATTAACCACTGATGGTTCAGCACCTTTAATGCTTGTGGATGGTGTGGAGCGATCTTTCGATCAATTGGATCCTAACGAAGTGGAAAGTATTTCTATTTTAAAGGATGCCTCAGCGACAGCTGTCTATGGCATAAGAGGCGCAAATGGCGTAATTTTAGTCACAACAAGACGTGGTACTGAAGGGGCTCCTAAAATTAGTTTTACCACTAGTACCGGCGTGCAGGTGCCCTCCCGGTTAGTTAAACTGGCAGATAGCTATACGTATGCTACGAAGTTTAATGAGGCTTTACTTAGCGATAATCCTGCAGCTAATTTAATGTTTTCATCGAAAACAATCGAAGCATTTAAAACCGGTTCTAATCCGTATATTTATCCGAATACAGACTGGATTGGACAGATTGTTAAACCCTTCTCCCCTCAATCGCAATATAACATAAACATTACAGGTGGAAGTAAGGAAGTAAAGTATTTTGTTTCATTGGGTTACCTGAATCAAGAGGGGCAGTTCAATACATTTGGCGTTACAAATGCAACTAATTTTGGATATAAGCGCTATAATTACCGTGCCAATGTCGATTTACAAATGACAAAAACGACAACGCTTTCTTTTACAACCGGCGGTCGGATTGAAACAGGACAGTCACCTTTCGGAAATAGCTCTATTTTTTATGGAATATATCAGACTGTTCCGTTCTCCGGATTTGTTTTAGATGGTAAATCTTATACAATAGGACAAAAGCAGATAGGAATGTCTGGTATATATGATGGAGCTGATGTAATAGCTTTGGGTCGAGGATATACCAGTTCAACTTACAATACAATGAATTTGGATGTTGCCTTGATACAAAAATTGGATTTTATCACCAAAGGGCTTAATTGGAGGATTAAGTATTCAAATAACTCCACTATTGGCCTGCAAAAAACCAGATATTCATCTACAGCTTCCTATCAACCAAACTATTTAACAGATATCCCCGGAGATAATTTTGGGAAGGGTGACAGTACAGTTGTATTCTTAAAAAACGGAGTTGATGGATCATTGGATTATGGCGAATCTTCATCAGTTTCAAGAAACTGGTATGCAGAGACTGCATTTTCATATGACCATACTTTAGGTGACCATCAGGTAACGGGGTTGTTACTTTACAATGAAAGTAAAAGTTATTATCCGGCAATTTATGCAGATATTCCAACCGGTTATGTTGGTTTTGCAGCCAGGGCAACCTATAACTACAAGTCAAAATACCTGGCTGATTTTAACTTAGGCTATAATGGGTCTGAAAATTTTGCACCAGGTAATCGTTTTGGATTCTTTCCGGCAGTTTCAGTCGGTTGGGTGGTTACTGAAGAAAAATTTTTAAAAGACAAAATTTCTTTTCTTGACTTTCTGAAATTCAGAATGTCGTATGGAGAAGTTGGAAATGACAAACAGGGAAGCAGCAGATTCCTTTATTTGCCTGATAGTTATTTAGCTAATACCTATATTCCTGAATCCTCCTGGTCTCATCAATATGATGGATATAGCTTTGGAATTAATAATCCGATCAATCAAACAGTTGCAGGAGAAGGAAAAACCGGAAATCCCGGTGTAACCTGGGAAGTAGCAAAAAAAACAAATATTGGGATGGATATGAAATTATTTAAAGGAAAACTGGGAATAACCGGTGATGTCTTTTATGAATACAGAAATAACATTCTTACAACCCGAAATACTGTTCCTAGTCTACTCGCTATCAATCTGCCGACAGTGAATATAGGAAGCGTTGAAAACAAAGGATTTGAAGTTGAACTAAAATGGAGAGATAATATAGGGAAGTTAAATTATTATTTAACCGGCAATGTTTCGTTTGCACGAAATAAAATCCTGTATATTGATGAGATTCCTAAAAATGAACCCTATCTTTATTATACAGGTAATCGGGTTGGACAGCCATTCGGATATGTTTTTTCAGGTTTTTGGAACGCCAATGAGGTTGCTCATTACAATGATCTCGATGCGCAAGGGAAACGAATAACTCCCGATTACGGATATGCACCAAAACCGGGTGATAGTAAATATACAGATCTGAACAGCGATGGGAAGATTAATTCCGATGACCAAAAAGCGATCGGGTACCCTGATTATCCTGAATTTAATTTCAGTTTATCAGGAGGAATTAGTTATAAAGGTTTTGACATTAGTATGATGTGGACGGGTGTCACGGATGTTTCCAGAGTTTTAAATGAAACCTGGCGTGATGCTTTTGGTGCAACTCAAAACCGGTGCTTACTTCAATGGTTGAGCGATAATAGTTGGACACCGGAAACAGCTAATACTGCAATTCTTCCTAGGATTTCATTCACAAGTCTTACCAATAACGCCAAGACTTCTACATTATGGCTCCGTGATGCATCGTATATTCGCCTAAAAAATCTTGAAATTGGATATAGTTTTGACAATGGTACTTTAAAAAAATTAGGTATTTCAAGTATACGGATATATACGAATGGTTATAACTTACTAACGTTTGATTATTTAAAATTTATGGATCCTGAACAAAGAACAACCACTCCTGATTATCCAATGATTACAATTTATAACTTAGGATTGAATGTTAACTTTTAATTAAATACAAAAATATGAGAATTATGAAACGTAATATAATAATTGTTTTGGTATTAGGATTATTTATTTCCTATGGATGTGAAGATATCAAGTTAGGTGATAATTTTCTTGAAAAAGCTCCCGGAGTTGATATAACGAAGGACACAATATTCAGCAATATTACAAATGCTCAGAATTTTTTGTGGGGTGGATACAGAACATTACCCTATGGGTTAAATACAAGTGCTCCGGGATACAAATACCAATGTATGTACGCAGATGTCCTTGAATGTTTAACCGATTTGAATCAGTCTTATGCAGGCTGGACTGGTAGTACAAATTATTATAATGGATCGTACACTGCTGCATCAGAGGATTGGCATGGTACCAAATATGGTTACACTGATTATCAAGCCTGGGCCGGAATGAGGATATGTTATCTTTTTATGGAAAATATAGACAAAGTTCCAAATGTCGATCAAGCATATAAAAATCAGCTCAAAGCAGAAGCACGTATGATAATTGCTACAAATTACACTGATTTGTATCGTAATTATGGAGGGGTATTTTGGATAAATCATGCATACACAACAAATGAAGAAATAAGTTCATTTCCTCGTTTGACAGCTCAGGCAACCTGTGATTCCATAGTAGCTATGATCGACAAGGCAGTTCCAGATTTGCCCTGGGTTATTGCTGATCAGGAAACATGGGAAGGGCGTTTTACCAAAGCCGGTGCCTTGGGTCTTAAAGCCCGTGTACTCCTTTTTAATGCCAGTCCACTCTTTAATTCCAGCACACCTTACCTTGCTGGAAAGGCGTCCGATCAAAAACTTACCTGGCATGGGGATTATGATAATAATCTTTGGAAAAAAGCGGCTGATGCTGCTCACGAATTGATTGTAGATGTTGAAAGTACCGGGGATTATAAACTGTATCATATTGATGGAAATACCTTTAGACAAGATTTTCAGGGTGCTTATTATTTGAGAGGAAATGAAGAAATATTGATTTCTACCAGATATACTTACAAGTCTGATGCTTCGCCAACAGGTTATATGTTTATTGCATCTTCAGGTCCGGCTGATCAGGATTATGGTAGCAGTGGATGGGGGTGTGGCAATGTTACGGATGACTATGTTGAAATGTTTCCTATGGCTAATGGGCTTCCGATTAATGATCCTGCATCAGGATATGATCCGGCAAACCCTTATGCAAATCGTGATCCAAGATTATATGAAACAGTGATGACAAATGGTGATGCCTTTCGTGGACGTACACTTGAATTATATATGGGAGGAAGGGAAAGACCCTCAGCTGGAAATAACGCTGCTGTTACAGGAGCCAGCGTTCGGAAATTTATCCTTGACGCTGATCCCACAACCAGTTTAGGTTCTGTAATACAATGGCCATACCTTCGTTTGCCTGAAATTTACCTTTCTTACGCCGAAGCTAGTAATGAATTTGAAGGTGCTCCCAGTGCAGAGGCTTATAGATGTGTTAATATCGTGCGAAAAAGAGTTGGACTTGGTGATCTTGCAACAGGATTAAGCAAGGAACAATTCAGGGAGGCTGTTATTACAGAAAGAGCCCTGGAATTTGGTTGGGAAGGAGTTCGATGGTACGATTTAATTCGGTGGAAGCGGGAAGGCGATTTTACAAAAACATTACATGGAGTAAATATCGTAAGATCCAGTACAACTCCTTATACATTTACTTATACAAAATTTGATTTGCCTGCACGTTTTTGGAAGACAAGTTGGTCGCCAAAATGGTATTTGAGTGCATTTCCGCTTAGTGAAGTAAATAAAAACTATGGATTGATTCAAAACCCAGGTTGGGAGTAATTAACAAAATAATTTTAGAAATCTAAGAATGAAAAAAATGGAACACATATCTAAAATAAAACACTTTTGTCTGTGTCTTTTATTACTCATAACTTCTATGGGCTTTGCCCAAAACAAATTTTTTTCAGGTTCTGTAAATGATAGAGACGGTAATCCGTTAGTTGGGGCATTGGTTTCTATCAAAGAAAATCCGAGGACTAAAGTATTTACCGATAAGGAAGGTAAGTTTGAAATTCCAGGAGAAAAAGGACAAACTCTTGAAATAACTACTGCTAACCAACTTTTTAAATCATTTCATCTTGATACAGATAAAATGACGGTAAAAATGGATGAGAGTGATAAGTTGATACCCATCGGATATGGCATGGAGCTTCGAAAGGAAGAGCTGACCTCAGCTATCGGATTTGTGGAAGCAGATGAATTGAATCAAAGTTCAGCTATAAATCCGGCAAACACACTTTATGGGAAAATTCCCGGATTAACAGTTTTGGAAAAAGGAGGAACAAATTGGAACAACAATCCTAACCTTTATATCCGGGGTGTTGAAACTTTCGGTATTGGTGGATTTTCAAATACTAATATCTTGACGATTGTTGATGGGTTTGAACAACCAATTTCTTCTTTATCGACCGCTGAAATTGAAAGTGTAGCTGTTCTTAAAGATGCCGCAGCCTTGGCTATGTATGGCATGCGTGGTGCAAACGGAGTCCTGTTGGTTACAACAAAGAAAGGAAAAGGAAAAAATCTTTCAGTCGATGTAAATTATGAACATGGAATAACCAAAGCATTCCGTCTCCCACAATTGCTTGATTCATACGATTATGCAAATGCTGTAAATCAGGCACGATCCAATGATGGTCTGACACCACTTTATAGTCAATCGGCTTTGGATAGATATAAATCGGGCGTATCCCCTTATTTATTTCCAAATGTGAACTGGCTGAATGAAAGTTTAAATGAATTTGGCATGTCTAATAAATTTGATATTTCATTTCAACAACAAGCAGGCTCCATCAGATCTTTTACAGTATTGAATTATGAAAACGAAACCGGTTTATTGAAACCAGTTAATTTGAATCCAGGTTACAGCACGCAGATTGGCTATTACAGATTTAATTTTCGGACGAATATTGATATTGATTTGACAAAATCAACCAAATTCTCTGTAAACCTGGCCGGAAATATAGGCGAAAGTACCAGGCCATCAACACTAAATGATGAATCGGATATTTTTTCAGCCATTTATAATACACCATCGTTGGCATTTCCTGTAAAAACCAGGGATAATATCTGGGGAGGTTCTTCCACTTTCCCAACGAATCCTGTTGCTATGATATCATCACAAGGTTATAATGTACTGGGAAATAGTGAAATTTCGACAAATTTCATACTTGAACAGAAACTGGATAAAATAGTAAAAGGGTTATCAGCTGAAGCAGGATATTCCTATGATAAATCATTTGAATATCTTGACATTCGATCAAAACAGTATAAATACAAACAGGTTAATCCGGTTTTAGACCCATCGACCGGAGCGATTACCGATTCTGTATCAACTCTGTATGGAAACAATACAGCTTTAGCATTCTCACATGCTGTTCCGGTACAAAGACAGCGTACGACCGGGTTACTAAATCTGAAGTATGAGGCAGATTGGAATGACAATGTTTTCCGGTCAAATATACTACTTCAATCTGAAGAACTGATATTGACTGGACAGAATAATACTTACAGGCACGAGCTTGCAGGTGGTAATGTACATTACTCGAAAGGCGGAAAATACTTTGCTGACTTGTCATTATCGTATAACGGGACCAATGTTTTACCTGTAGAAAGCCGTTTTGGATTATTTCCGGCAGTGTCAGTGGCCTGGAAATTATCGAATGAAAAATGGCTTATTGGAAGCCCTATCATTAATGATTTGAAAATCAGAGCTTCGTGGGGTCTGTCCGGAAACGATCAGGTTATTCAGAATATTTCAACGAGTCCGTTTATAGGTGCTCAAGGCTATTATTTTACAGCCAATAATATATATAATTATGGCTATACTGAAGGACGATTAGCGTCAACCCCTTTGACATACGAAACTTCAAATAAGTCAAATATAGGTTTGGATGCAACCTTATTAGGAATGATTGATTTGACTACAGATGTTTTTTATGATAAAAGAACGGGTATTTTGATCGAATCTACAGGAACAACTTCAGGAGTAATCGGGGCATACACACCCTATAGCAGTACTGGTATAGTTGAAAATAAAGGGTTTGAAGCCGGTATAAATTTATATCGCAACAAAGGTAATTTTACCTATCATTTAGGTGGACAATTATCCTTTGCGATTAACAAGATTATTAATATGAATGAAGCTTATCAACCTGAAGATTATTTAAAAAGAACAGGACACAGCATTGGGCAAGCTTTCGGTTTACAGTCAATCGGTTTTTTTAAAGATGCGGCAGATATATTAGCCAGCCCGAAACAGACTTTTTCAATCGTTCAACCCGGTGACATAAAATACAAGGATCAGAATATTGATGGTGTTATTAATAGTTATGATCAAATTCCAATAGGTTATTCGACCTTGAATCCTGAATTTTATTTTTCAGGATCGATCGGTTGCGAATATAAAGGCTTAGGATTTGATGCTTTAATTCAGGGTACTGCCAACCAAACTATTTATTTGAACACACCGAGTCTATTTTGGCCTCTCATAGGAAATACTACTATAACTAAGTTTTCAGACAATGCCTGGACTCCTGCAACTGCAGGAACAGCAACTTTGCCAAGACTAACGACGTTAGGCAATGCCAATAATTATCAACCAAATTCAACCTGGTATGCCAATGGATCTTATCTTAAATTAAGATCAGTTCAACTTTACTATGACCTGCCAAAGCAATTATTATCAAAACTAAAACTTAATAAGACACGGATCTATGTAGAAGGATTGGATTTGTTCTCGGTTGATAATATTAAAGTTGCAGATCCTGAAGCAATTGGGACTGGTTATCCAACAGTTTCAACCATCTTATTGGGTGCTCAAATAGGCTTTTAAATCATTCAAACATATATTATTATGAAACAAATAAATTATATAACCACTGACAGAGATCAAACTAAAATTTGGCGATCCCAAATTATTTCGGGTCAACACGAATTTGGAAAAACAAATTTCATTCAGATGAAAACATTAAAAGTATATTTTATCTTTTTAATTTTTGGATCCGTAATAAGTAGCTGTAATTATTTAGATTACAGTGAGTCGAGCCAATATAACAAAAATGATATATTTTCTGATTTTGCGAGATGTGAGGGTGTTCTTACAAATATTTACAGCTACCTTCCTGCAGATTTTAGCAGCGTTGATGGTGCAACAAGATCATCTGCCACAGATGATGCAATAGATGTAAAAGATTTATCAAATATTCAGAAATTCAATGATGGGAGTTGGAATGCTGTTGTAACACTAGATGACCAGTGGATAAATATGTATTCAGGTATCAGAACTGCTAACGTATTTTTGAAGGAAATACAAGGACAAACATTCGCGGATATTCAATACAATTCAGATTACGCGGCAAAAATGCAACAATTTGCAGTTTATCCTTATGAAGCCAGGTTTTTGCGTGCATTATTTTATTTTGAATTAATAAAAAGATATGGTGATGTACCCCTGGTTACAACAGTTCTTACAGTGGATGAAGCGAATCATGTCGTTCCTGCAAAATTTGACTCAATCGTAAAGTTTATTGTTTCAGAATGTGATTCAGTTGCACCGAAACTGCCAAAAACTTTTTCAACTTTCAGCACCACAAAAGAAACGGGGCGTGCCACAAAAGGTGCAGCATGGGCATTAAAAGCAAGAACATTATTATATGCTGCCAGCCCTTTGCATAATCCGAATGCTCTAGCAACGGGGGATCCAAAATGGATTGCTGCTGCTAAAGCTGCTAAAGTAGTAATCGACTCTCTTAAGTCACAATATTCACCTCTTCCGTCATATACTGCTACATTTAACACTGTTAGTGGACTGCCATCAAAAGAATTGATTTTTGGACGTAATGAAGGTTCTTCAAATGCCTTTGAAGCGGCAAATACTGCCATCGGCTTTGTAGGTGGAAATACGGGAACTTGTCCCACTCAAAACCTGGTTGATGCTTATGAAATGAAAAAAAGCGGCAAAGGGA
>Ga0209430_1001685_pt1 | contig 15765 bp, 9 predicted proteins | sample BarGraIncub1133A_FD_184504 | JGI IMG/M metagenome (GOLD analysis project Ga0209430, IMG submission 184504) | Arctic peat soil microbial communities from Barrow, Alaska - Barrow Graham LP Incubations 11-33A (SPAdes) (version 2) | ecosystem: Environmental > Terrestrial > Soil > Wetlands > Peat... | reverse complement strand
TGTCCAAACAAGCCGTTGCCTACCGTGAAGTATCCCTGATCCTTCGCCGTCCGCCCGGACGTGAAGCATATCCAGGTGATATATTCTACTTGCACTCCCGTTTGCTGGAACGTGCCGCCAAAATCATTCGCAACGATGAAGTGGCCAAACAAATGAACGACCTGCCGGATGTGCTGAAACCCATGGTCAAAGGAGGCGGTTCACTGACTGCGCTCCCCATCATTGAGACACAAGCCGGCGACGTATCCGCCTATATTCCTACCAACGTGATTTCCATTACCGACGGTCAGATATTCTTAGATACCGAACTGTTCAATGCCGGTATCCGTCCGGCCATCAATGTGGGCATCTCGGTTTCCCGCGTGGGTGGAGATGCACAATTGAAGGCTATGAAAAAAGTTGCCGGTACGCTGAAACTCGACCAAGCCCAATACCGTGAGTTGGAGGCTTTCTCCAAATTCGGTTCCGATTTGGATGCCGTTACGAAATCCGTACTGGACCGTGGTTCCAAAAACGTTCAGATTTTGAAACAGAATCAGTACTCACCGGTACCTGTCGAAAAGCAGATTGCCATTATTTACTTAGGGTCCAAAGGCTTATTGGCCGGCGTTCCAGTAAACAAAGTCATCGAATTCGAAAAGATGTTCCTCGAACAGCTGGAAATGAAACACCGTACCGATGTGTTGGATGTGCTGAAAACTGGCGTCATCAACGATGAAGTCACCGCCATTCTGGAGAAGGAAGCAAAACAACTGATTGAAATAGAATACGCTAAACATTAAGCTATGGGATCCCTGAAGGAAGTACGTGCACGAATAGCCTCGGTGACCTCCACCCGGAAGATCACCAGCGCCATGCGGATGGTGTCTGCGGCAAAATTGCGCCGTGCACAGGACGCCATCGCCGGATATTTGCCGTACGAACAGAAGCTGACGAGCATGCTGGCGGATTTCCTCGCTTTTTCTTCTGGCGACCTGAACATTCCATTGGCTGAAAATCGGGTGGTGAAACGGGTGGCCGTCGTAGTGATTTCCTCCAACGGTAGTCTTTGCGGCGCTTTCAACAGCAATGCCATCAAGAAAATGGACGAGGTACTGGCCAAATACAGCGAATTGGGCAAATCGAACATCATGGTTTTTGCACTGGGTAAAAAAGTAGCCGATGCAGCCCGTAAAAGAGGATATGACGTGCAGGGCAACCTGCTCCACATCGTGGACAAACCCGATTACGGCATGGTCGCAGACATTGCCAATGTGCTGATGGATTTGTTTCTTACCAAAGAAATCGATGCTGTGGAGCTCGTTTACAACCACTTCAAGAACGCAGCCGTTCAGCAAATTCGTTCAGAAAACTTGCTACCGCTCAAGCCTGAAGCCAAAAAGACGCAACTGACCGGAGGTTATACCCTCGACTACATCCTAGAACCCGATGAAAATTACTTGGTTGCCCGACTGGTCCCCAAAGCAGTCCGTAACAAACTCTTCAGTGCCTTGCTTGATTCCGTCGCTGGAGAATTCGGTGCCAGAACCACCGCCATGCAAACCGCTACGGACAATGCCGGAGAAATGATTCAAGATTTGAAGCTGAAATACAATAAGGCCAGACAAGAAGCCATCACGAGAGAATTGATCGACATCGTTGGTGGAGCGGAAAGTTTGAGGTAAATTAAGAAATCATATATTCTATAAGGCCTGATGATCAAATGATCTCGGGCCTTTTTTAATTGACGGTTAATTCGACCAATTTGAACGTTAAATAGCCCTTTTACAGCATTTGGTTCGTTATATTTGTAGTACCCGAATACAAAAACAAGAACCATGAAATTGATTTTGGCCCTTCTTTTAGCAGCAACGCCCCTCTGTTTTCTGAAAGCAGAAAACCAACCTGCTTCGTCAAACATCTATACCATCGACAAACCCGACTATCACCGTAGCCCATTGACAGGCATGACCCGTCAGCACTGGAAAGATGCAGCCACCTACCTACTAACCGGCGCTTTTAGCTACATCCACAACCTGGACGATGCCATGAAGTTCCCCAAACAACCGGGCGTCAGTTATCCAAAGGATGAAGGCAAGGTTCCGACCGAAAAATTAGAAGGCCTCTGCAGAACGCTATTCTTGGCTGCACCGCTACTGAGGGAAGATTCCAACATCGTCATCAACAACATCCGGGTAGCCGATTATTACCGCCATCAGATCGGTAAACTCATTGACCCGACCAGCCCGACTTACATCAAACCACGTGCCAAAAACGGTGGTCCCAGTCAGAATCTGGTTGAATTCGGGGCCTTGGCCGTTTCGATGTTTGCTGCACCAGAGGTTTTGTGGTATCCGCTTTCGCAAGGCCAAAAAGACTCATTAGCCAGCATCATGCTCAGTTATGGTGACGGCCCAACGGTGCCTTCAAATTGGAAATTCTTCAACATCTTTGTTTTGAGCTTCTTTCAAAGCCAGGGCTATAACGTCAATGAGAAATTACTGGTGGAATACCTGCAGAAATCGTTGGATCATTACCGTGGCAATGGCTGGTATAACGATAACCCTGCTTACGATTATTACAGCATGTGGGCTTTCCAAATGTACGGTACAGTTTGGTCCTTGGTTTACGGTGATAAGCATTATCCCGAGTACGCCGCAAAATTTCACGAAAATTTCAAGCCACTCAAAGACAATTACCCCTACCTTTTCGACCGCGATGGGCACATGATCATGTGGGGTCGCAGCATCAGTTATCGCTTTGGGGCAGCCGTACCCTTCCCGCTCATGGGGATAGAGAACGACCCGAGCACTAATTATGGCTGGATGCGCCGCATTGCTTCCAGTACGATGCTTCAATTTTTGCAGAATCCCGAGTATCTGAAAGATCGTGTTCCTACCCTTGGGTTCTATGGCCCGTTCGAACCAGCCGTCCAAAGTTACAGCTGTCGCGGAAGTGTTTATTGGAGTGCCAAACTCTTTTTAGGATTACTCGTTCCAGAAAACAATCCATTCTGGACAGCAACCGAGAATAACGGTGCCTGGACCAAAGAACTGGCCGATGGTAAAGTACACAACAAATTCCAACAGGGTTCCGACATCCTAATCACGGACTACTCCGAAATTGGTGCCTCCGAAATTCGTGCCTGGTGCCATGTTCCATTGAAGAATAATACCGAAAAATTCCGTGGCAGTGAAAACTACAACCGGCTTTCCTACAACAGTGCATTCCCCTGGCAAGCCGACGGACCCAACGGTGAAGTGGCCATGAACTATTTGTTCCGGAACGCAAAAAACGAATGGGAACCGCTTCGCATCTTCACGTTCCGCAAATTTGACGATGGCGTTTATTACCGCGATGCCGTTTTGGAATCGAATCCCAACCTGAAATTGCAACTGGCAGACATACCTCTGAATCAAGGCATTCTTCGCATCGACCTCAACACCAGTACCGACACGTCGGACCTCAGGCTGGGACATTATGCTCTACCGGAACTGAAAGTACCGATCACAGAAAAGACTCTGAAAGTGAAAGGCTGCAACGTCCGGATCATCGACAACGGCGTTTACCAACTGGCCTTGATTCCACTAAAGAACTGGGGAGTAATGGAAACCCTTGCCACCAAAGGCTTACACCCTGTAAGCGAGAATAGTAAAGTGATTGAACTTACAGATCGTTACCTTCCGAATTCCAAAGGCCCTAAACTCTGTGGAACCCTGATGTTATGGAAAAAATCGGGTTCAGCTTGGAACAAGTCGGAGCTGATGCCTGTCAAAAAAATCCGTTTTTCTCCTGCCAAAAAAAGCGTGGAAGTGCAATGGACAACAGGTGAGAAAAAAACGGTGGTATTTGATTGAATAGATTTTAGACTCATTTGAACTAAATTTAGACCTGTTTTCAATGCAGATGTTGTTATTTCGTATCTCTGAAAATTCTATATAAAATTGCTTAATTATAAACCTTTAAAAATAAACGTATGAAAAAAATCTTCTCAATCGCAGCAATGCTTGCAATTGTGTTCTCCATGAACATGAATGCAGCATTAAAGCTTGGTGACACTTTTATGAAGAATGGCCGCAACTATGAGGTCGTCGGACCAAACCTGATCACCAATCCGAGTTTTGACAGCGGCGTTACCGGCTGGACCGGTGCTGCTGGCGGAGCCCTTTCACCGGTAACAATCAATACGACAGGTGGTATTGACGGTGGTGCCTACATCATACCAACTGCCAGTGCAGGAAATACATCAAACAATTCTGTTGGAACAGGTTGGGCCATTGCTTCTGGTAAAACCTACGTTTTCGGACATTACACCAAAAGAATGTCAAACGTGGCAGGTGGTACGGAACCCTATACTTTTACATCACTGGTAAATGCCATTGGTGGAACTGAAACAAAAGTTATCGCCAGCGACACTTGTCTTGCCAACAACGCTTGGTCCAAGCAAGAACTTATATTTACAAACACCGTTCCATACGGATTTCTGCAATTCCGTTCCCGTTGGTTAGGTGGCGCATTGGGTTTCGATGATTTCGTACTGGCTGAAGTGCAGGAAAAAGCCAACAATGCTTTCCTGCTCAACCTGATCGCTAGTTGTGAAGAAATCCAAGGAGGAAATGAAACAGCGGCATTCGAAGCTGCCATAGCCATCGCTAAGACCAAAGTTGACATCAACGATGCTAACATTTTGAATGCAGCTACGGCAGAATTGCAGGAACGCTTGCTGGACTACCGCATTGCAAATGCTGCTGAAGGCTATATAGTAGACGTGACAAACCGTTATGTAAAGAACGCAGATTTCGGAAATGGTTGGACAGATTGGACGGTAGGTATCGTCGCTGTAACAAACGGTGTTGACATTCAATCACTCACCTACTTCAATAATGGGGCCGTTAGTCGCAGCGTCTTGATGACAAACGGTACATCTCCCCTTCAGAACAACTTCATAACACAAACCATATCAAAACTGCGCAAAGGTTATTATCGTTTTGGCGCTGATCTGGTTGCTTGGAATACGGGCATTCCTACAGATTCCATCCATGGTGTATATTTAATGTGTAACGGAGCTTTGACAAGCGTTTCCACGCATAGTGCAACCGGAACCGTTCCAAAGAAATTTTATGTGGAAGGTGTGGTAACTGACAGTTCCATCGTAGTAGGTCTTAAAACGGAAGGCACCAATGCAACTCGAATTTCCATGGACAATGTAACCTTGGAATACATGGGCTTCGATGCCAGTATTTACATTCAAGTGTTAAGGGTTCAAGTCAACAATTATCTGATTCAGCACCCCAATGCATTCCTGCCTGGTATCAATGACGAGGTTAAGAAAGCACTTGCGGCAAGTGAAATCAACACTGAAAATGCAGATACCGTTGCCATAACGTATGAAAACTTAGATAAAGCGTTCAAACAGGCAATGGCTTCGATCGATTTGGTCACTTCTCTTCAGAATCAGTTACTTGATATGAACAACCTGCTTATCACCTACAGTGAATGGCCAGGCTTTGGTGCAGCCCAATCCGTACTTGTTGCTGCAAACAGCTTGTTAACCAGTGGGCCTACGGATATAGCCACTTCAACATACTCGGATTTGGTAAGTATGATTGCTGCCATGACCCAGGCCAAGAAGGATTACATTTTGAGTCAACCAGCCTCTGCAGCTATTCCTGCCGACCTGTCTCTTTTAATTCAGACACCTTCGTTCCGTGCAGCTGGTCAGGAAAATATTGCTACTGCAACTCTGAGCTCCACTGGTTGGGCTACTGCCAATGTAACCAATGGCGGTGACTACCGAACTGGCTTCAATCAGAACAAGACGTGTTACAACAGTTATTCCGCCAATTTCACTTCTATGAACCTATACCAAGCCATAACTGGCCTTCCCGCAGGTATCTACTCGGTAACCTGCAACGCGATGACCCAAGTATATGACTTGAATGACCAACATGCTTATGTATCTTCCAGTCTGACAAGTGCCGTTTCTCCGAACATGACAACTGCAACTTGGTATGATGCCACCAACAACCCTGGCGGATCTGGTGAATGGGAAAAAATGGTTACTAAGAAAGTTGTTTTGCTGGCAGGTGACACCTTACGTATTGGTTTTGCATCCACGCACAACGCATCCGCAGTTGATGGAGCAGGAGCAGCAAGAGGCACGAACGGTTGGTTCAACGCAACGGACTTCACATTAGCCTATTATGGAAACATTGGCGCTGATGCTATCGTAATGGACGATGTTCAGGCTGCTGATGCCATGAAGTCAACGGTAGCTCTGTTGGGTGACCGCAGTCAGGTGGCCGCCTTTGTTGCAACTGCCACAGACAGACTCAACACCAATGCTGGTTATGCCAAAGTATACGAATCACTGAATTCAGCCACAAAATTAGCAAATGCTTCCATTTTGGCTCGCACCAACTTCTTGGCTGCCAGCTATGGAAAAGTCTCCGGAATGGCTGCTGCTGATACGTTGAATGCTGATGTGGACGCCATCTTCACGGCTGCCATCTCTCTGACAAACGACTCTTTGGCTAAAGCTACTGAAACCTATGCCAATCTGCCTTCATTGGAAAGCAAACTGGCTGGTTACCTGCCCTATGCTCCTGCATATAAAGCTGCTGCAACGTTCATCTCCAGTGCAACAAGCAATTCATACGTAGTTGCATTGCAGAACATGATGGCTGCTCAGAAAACAGCCATGAGTACTGAATTGGTTGTTCCGGCTACTGTTACTGCCAATATCGCTGCTTTAAACGCGGCCATCGTCGATGCCAAAGTCAGCTTTGCTCTTGCCGGTGGGAACAATCAGGATCTAACCTATTTGATTATTAATCAGCCTCTTGCTGCTACCAGTGGCACGGTTGCTCCTACTGGTTGGACGGTATCCGGTTCTAAAGATGCCATCACCAAAGTTGGACAGTATATCGACGACAGTGCTACCAAACGCTACTTTGACACTTATGCTTCTGGCGCCGGCATCTTGTTCTCTGCCAATCAGAAGATTAAAGTGCCGAACGGAACCTACATGGTTACTGCCATCGCCAGAACTCCGGCCATAGGCGTTTGCATCTACTCAACTGGTATTCAGAACTATTTCACCGAAGTACCCTTGCGTACCTATGATAAAATTGTTCGTAACAGCACAGGTTTGGCTGACTCCACCGGTACGATTACCGACACCTACGGACCACTTTGGTTGGCAGCTGCAGAAGGCAGTGCCATCAAACTTGCCAACACTGGCAAAGGACGTGGTTGGGGACAAATCATAGTTGATGATGTCGTGGTAAACAACCATGAAATCACCATCGGTTTCTCCAGTGACTCCGTTTTCACAGGCAAACCATTCAAAGGCACTTGGTTCTCCGTTGTTGACTTCACATTGACCTTGAAAACCATGGGTGACAACTCCGGATGGGTCATCTCAAGCCTGAAAAACAATCAGGTTGCCAATAAAGAAGTAGCCAAAGTTGAATACTTCATGTTGAGTGGTATTCGCGTAGCAACCCTCGTTAAAGGTTTCAACGTTGTGAAAACGACCTACACCGACGGTACTGTCAAGGTTACCAAGATCTTTCAGCAATAAGGATCACTGATCGGATAAATTTCGGAGAGGCTGCGCCAGAAAAGTGCAGCCTCTCTTTTTTTTAGTATTTTTGTAAAAAACAAGATCCTATGAAAACGTGCAGCCCCACTTTCCTTTTTGAAAAAGACATCCCATGGGAACCGGCCGGTGAAGGTGTCACCCGACAAATTCTTGGATTTGACGGACAACTCATGATGGTCAAAGTTCAGTTCACTCAGGGTGCTAAAGGCTATTCTCACACTCATTACCACACCCAAACCACTTTTGTAGCCAGTGGAACGTTTGCGTTCACCATTGGTGGTGAAACCAAAACCGTTTCAGCCGGGGACGGAATGTATATGGAGCCGGATGTGGAACACGGTTGCGAATGTTTGGAAGCTGGTGTGCTGATCGATTGTTTCAGCCCGATGCGTGCCGATTTCCTGAAAAAATAAACCATGTTCAAACTTTTCCAGAATATCGATAAAAAGGGATATCGCCCCATTTTTGGTGGAGCTGAAATCTTGAAATACATCGGTCCGGGATTGTTGGTAACTGTCGGATTCATCGATCCGGGCAACTGGGCATCTAACCTGGCCGCCGGTGCAGGATTCGGTTACAGTTTGTTGTGGATGGTAACGCTGTCCACCTTGATGCTAATCTTTTTGCAGCACAATGTCGCTCATTTGGGTATAGCCTCTGGCCTTTGTCTTTCGGAAGCCGCCACCATTCATCTAAAAAAACCGTGGGCCAGGCTCTTGCTCGTTACAGGCATGATGGCTTCCATTGCCACATCGCTGGCTGAAATCTTGGGCGGAGCCATTGCTCTGAACATGCTTTTCGACATTCCGATCAGAGCCGGAGCCATTTTAGTAACCGTTTTCGTCGGTATCCTGCTCTTTACGAATTCCTACAAAGCCATTGAAAAATGGATCATCGCTTTTGTTTCGGTCATCGGCCTTTCTTTTCTGTACGAATTATCCTTGGTCAATATTGATTGGAACAGCGCAGCATTGGGCTGGGTGACTCCTGCTTTCCCCAAAGGCTCGATGATTGTCATCATGAGTGTGCTTGGGGCGGTGGTTATGCCGCACAACTTGTTCCTGCACTCGGAAGTGATCCAGAGCCGGCAATGGAACCTGCAGGACGATAAAGTCATCCGCAAACAGCTCAAATATGAGTTTATGGATACATTGATGTCCATGATCATCGGCTGGGGCATCAACAGCGCTATGATTCTGCTGGCAGCAGCCACGTTTTTCCAGACCCATACGCCCGTGAGTGAGCTGCAACAGGCCAACAGCCTGTTGGCACCGCTACTGGGCAACCATGCGGCAATCGTTTTTGCCGTTGCTTTGCTTTTCTCTGGAATAGCATCCTCCACGACTTCAGGCATGGCCGCCGGTTCCATTTTTGCCGGTATGTATAAGGAACCCTACGACATCAAGGACAACCATTCTCGAACGGGGGTGGCACTATCGCTGCTTTTGGCACTCGTCATCATCCTGTTCATCAGCAATCCGTTTCAAGGGTTGATTTTGTCACAAATGTTTCTCAGCATTCAGCTGCCCATCACTATTTTTACCCAAGTGCGGCTTACCGCATCTGAAAAGGTCATGGGCAAGTATAAAAATTCCCGTTTTCTAAACTTCTCGCTCTATGGCATGGGAGTTCTGGTAACGGGTTTAAACATCGCACTATTCATCAGTTTATTCTAAAATAATGGAAAATAACGACCGCATTCAGTTACCCACCGGATCCTTCAATGCCGAAGAACTGGAAAATCTTTTCAAAATACTGCCTTTCGAAATCAGTTTCGTGAGTGCCGACAATTCCGTACAATTCTTTTCGGACAAACCTGCTGAAGAAAAGTTATTCATGCGGAGCAAAGCCGCATTAGGCAAGGACCTGCACGTCTGTCACCCGAAAAAGTACATTCCGTTGATGGAACAGGTTATCAACGATTTTAAAAGCGGAGCTCAGTCCCACGCACGTTTTTGGCGTCAGAACCATCAAGGGAAATTCATTAGCATCGATTATTATGCCATGCGAACTGCCGAAGGAGCATTTATCGGCTCCTTGGAGGTGATACAGGATATTACGGAATTAAAAACGCTCGAAGGCGACAGACTTGAAGTCCTATATTTGTGATTCTCCTTCCTCCGGAACAATGATCCACATCAGCAAATACAACCAAATGCCCACGGTTCCGGCCAGTACCAATGCGGCAAAAATCAAACGTACGATGGTCTTGTCCATCTCGAAGTAATCTGCCACACCTCCGCAAACACCGCCTAGCATCCGTTCTTTGCTACGGTACAATCTTTTGGGTTCCATATCTATTGAATTTTATACAAACATACTTAAAATTCCGGTGACGGCTGATGTCTGTACAAAATTTTCCCTTTTTTACTACCTTTGTTTTCTCAATCCGGTACTCCATGGCCCCAATTAAAAACTTTCTTCTTGTTGTTTTGCTGACTTTGACCGGCTTTTTTCAGAGTTTTCAAGTGATTGCTCAGGAAAAGCCACTTTCGGACTCAGCATACATTTCTTTGATCACGGTTTCTCCAGGGGAGGAAATCTATGCCCATTACGGACATACTGCCATCCGTGTTGCCGATCCAAAAAATGGATTTGACTTGGTATTCAACTATGGCTTGTTCGATTTCAACAGTCCCAACTTTATATTTCGATTTGTAAAAGGGGAAACGGATTATGTTTGTGGCTACTCTTCGTATTCAGATTTTTTACTGGAATACCAGTCAGAAAATCGCAATGTGACAGAACAAATCATCAACCTGAAACCTCAGGAAAAGGAAGTTGTTTGGCAAGCATTGGTAAAAAACACTCTGCCGGAGAATCGGACTTATAGATACAATTTCTTTTTCAACAACTGCTCTACCAAGCCTCGTGATGTGGTAATCAAGGGCATACAAGGCAAAGTCGATTACAGGACGAATGGCTACTACCCAACGCTCCGGAGTGTTGTTCATCATTATACAAGCACTCATCCATGGACGCAATTTGGCATTGATTTCCTTTTAGGGGCGCAGGCTGATAATTCAGCTTCACTAAGTGACCAGCAATTTGCTCCAGAATTGTTGTTTAAATCCTTTTCCACGGCAGTCATCATGGATGATTCCGCCAAAATTCGTCCGTTGGTACTCGTTACACGACAAGCTGTCAGCCAGGATGCAAGCCTGCTTCCTAAACCGTCGATGCTGCCCGGACCAATTCCTGTTGCCTGGACTCTTTGCCTGTTAGTTGCTGCCTGCACCCTGTATGAATACAAGAAAAACAAACATTTCCAAGCGGTTACAGCAGTTCTTTACGGCATTTTCGGCATCACCGGTTCCATCATTGCCTTTCTGGTGCTGTTTTCCATCCATCCGACCACCCATATCAATTACCTCCTATTGTGGCAGAACCCATTCCACCTGATATTCGCCTTTGGCATGATTTTTGAAAGTTTCAGGAAGAAGATAGCAAACCCGTATCTGGCAGTCAATCTATTGCTTCAGTTTCTTGCCTTGGCTGGGATCTGGTTTTTACCGCAACAATTGCATCCGGCCATGATCCCTTTATTGCTGATGATGCTGATGCGTTCTGCGCTAGGTGTTTATCAACTTCGAAAGAACTGAACTGAATGAAGAAACTGCTCACCTCCGTCCTCGGACTACTCTCTGTCACTGCTGCCGGGCTGCCCCTGCAAGCCGAAGAGCATGCACCCAGACTGGTGATCGGCATTCACATTGATCAATTGGACGAGAACTACTTAGAGTGGTTCATGAACGGTTTCGACGATGATGGATTCAAGAAAGTACTTCAGAATAGCACTTATTACACCAACATGGTGTATGCTTCCTCCCGCCCGGACAATGCGGCAGCATGCGCCAGCTTTACAACCGGGGCTACGCCCAGACAGCACGGCATCACAGCTTCCCGCTGGTATGACCGTACAACCGGCAAATGGACCTCCTGCATATTTGATCCGCGATACCTCGGTAATTACACGCAGGAAACGGTTTCGCCCAGAAACTTGTTGGGGTCGACCTTAGGTGATGAACTTAAAAAAGCTTCAGCCAACGAAGCGAAAGTCTTTTCCATAGGCATCAATGCCGAAGAAGCCATCCTTCTGGGCGGACATTCCGCCAACGGCGTTTTCTGGTTGGACAATGTAACCGGCAAATGGTGCACTTCCACCTATTTCAATTACCTACCCTGGTGGTTGCAGTCCATCAACGATCAGGAAGACATGGGTCAAATGGTGGAACAAACGTCCTGGACGCCACTCAAACCGATGGATTATTATCGGTTCATGCCCCACCAGCAAAGCCCTGTCTTATTCAAACATCAGTACAACAAGGCCGGTAAAAATAAGTTCAGCCAATTCAAGGAATCGCCGATGATGAATTCGGAAGTGCTCCGAATTGCCACAGAGGCTATTGAAAAAGAGCAACTTGGAAGGGATGAAATAACCGATTACCTTGTACTGCAGCTTTCAGCAGATGCTAAACTGGACAACCAACCGCTTTCTCCGATCGAAATCCAGGATATTTATTACCGTCTGGATCAGGAAATTGCCAAACTGCTGAAAACGACCGAGAAGGCTATCGGAAATGAAAACATACGCCTGTACATCACAGGTACCGGTGCACCCGTATTGCCAGCTGTGGACGTGCCTAAGGAAAAAGCCTACACCGGCGATTTTTATCCGGACCGTTGCATCTCGTTGCTGAATCTTTACCTGATGGCCCTTTATGGCAACGACCAATGGGTCAGTGCCTGGGATCATCAGACCATTTTCCTGAACCGCAGAAAAATTGAAGAAAAAGGCATCAATTTCGAAGAGCTCAGTCGTAAAGCGGCTGAATTCCTGGCCGAATTCAGTGGTGTCAGCAACGTATATCCCTACACCCAGCTATTGCTCGGCACAGCCAACTCAGAGCTTTCCGAAAGAGCAAGGGCCATTTGCACCGAACGTGCCGCCGATTTCTACATTGACATCCTTGGTGGCTGGAACGTTCGCGAAAGCTCTGCTGAAAACGACTACCAAGTTGGCAGCGGTGCATTCAGCACGCCATTTATATATTACAGACCGGAACAGAAAGGTCAAACGATTGAAACGCCCGTTTCAGCCGGTGACATCAACGCTTCCCTGAGCCGAATTTTCCGTATTCGTCCTCCGACGTCCTGTCAGGGGCATGCACTTCCCGAACTGAAATAAGCCGTACCGTAACTTTTCGGTCCGCAAGTTTCCAAACAGCCTCAAAAAGCACTACTTTTGCGGCATTAGTACATCATAAACATATTAATACACAATACAAATGGGAATCAATGATATCCTGGCCAAACTTTTCGGGAACAAATCGACACGTGACCTGAAAGAAACATCACCTTGGGTGGAAAAGGTGAAAGAAGCGTATCCGGCCATTGAGTCGCTAAGCAACGATGAACTCCGCCAACGCACCACCGACATCCGTACCACCATTCAGAACAGCGTTCTGCCCGAACGAAAAGAAATTGAAAAGCTGAAGGAAGGAATCGAAGAGCTCGATATGGACGAACGTGAAAAGATTTACGCCACCATCGATAAAATCGAAAAAGACATTCTCGAAAAATTCGAAGGAGCGTTGGATGCAGCATTGCCTGATGTCTTCTCCATCGTGAAAGATACGGCTCGCCGATTCACCCAAAATGAAGAAATCGTAGTCACAGCGACCGAATTCGACCGCAACCTCGCACCCAAACATGATTTTGTCCGCATCGAAGGCGACAAAGCCATTTATAAGAATCATTGGACAGCCGGCGGTACCGACGTTAAATGGGATATGATTCATTACGACGTACAGCTTTTCGGGGGTACCGTTTTGCACAAAGGCAAGATTGCTGAAATGGCCACTGGGGAAGGTAAAACCTTGGTCGCCACTCTCCCAGTTTTTCTTAATGCCCTAACTGGCAATGGCGTTCACTTGGTAACTGTCAATGACTATCTGTCCAAACGTGACTCCGAATGGATGGGCCCGATGTATATGTTTCACGGCCTTTCGGTGGATTGTATCGACAAGCACCGCCCCAATTCCGACGAACGTCGTCAGGCTTATCTGGCCGACATCACCTTCGGCACCAACAATGAATTCGGTTTCGACTACCTCCGTGATAACATGGCCAACAGCCCCATGGATCTGGTTCAGCGCAAGCACAACTACGCCATCGTGGATGAAGTAGACTCCGTGCTGATCGATGATGCCCGTACACCGCTCATTATTTCAGGTCCGGTGCCCAGAGGCGAGGACCAACTCTTCGACGAACTCCGTCCCAAAGTGGAACGCGTGGTGAATGCCCAAAAAGCGCTGGCCACTAAATTCCTGACCGATGCCCGCCGGTTGTTGGCTTCCGAAAGTAAGGATGAAGTAAAGGAAGGCGGATTAGCCATATTCAGAGCCCACAAGGCAATGCCAAGGAATAAGCCACTCATCAAGTTCCTCAGTGAACAAGGTTCCAAAGCCGCCATGCTGAAAACGGAAGAATACTACATGGCCGACAACAACCGCTTGATGCCAGAAGCTACGGATCCGATGTATTTCGTCATTGATGAGCAGAACAATTCTGTGGAACTCACCGACAAAGGGATCGACTACATCACCGGAGATACCGAGGATCCACATTTCTTTGTACTTCCCGATATCGCTGCCCAGCTTGCCGAAATTGAAACGCTGAGTCTAAACGATGAGCAAAAGGAGATTCGCAAGGACGAGCTGATGCTGAACTACTCCATCAAATCCGAACGCGTCCACACCATCAACCAACTACTCCGCGCCTATTGCATGTTCGAACTGGACACCGAATACGTGGTCATCGAAAACAAGGTCAAGATCGTGGACGAACAGACGGGTCGTATCATGGAAGGCCGCCGCTATTCCGACGGCTTGCACCAAGCCATCGAAGCCAAGGAACGCGTCACGGTGGAAGCTGCCACCCAGACTTTTGCAACCATCACCTTGCAGAACTACTTCCGCATGTACCACAAGCTTTCCGGAATGACCGGTACGGCTGAAACGGAAGCTGGTGAACTCTGGGACATTTACAAACTCGATGTCGTAGTGATCCCCACCAACAGAGCCATCACCCGTAACGACATGGAAGACCGCGTTTTCAAAACCAAACGCGAAAAATATACGGCCGTCATCGAAGAAATCGTGAAATTGGTGGAAGCTGGCCGTCCAGTACTGGTCGGGACGACTTCAGTCGAAATCTCTGAATTACTGAGCAAGATGCTCACGATGCGCAAGATCAAACACAACGTATTGAATGCCAAGCTGCACCAACGGGAAGCCGACATCGTGGCCACGGCAGGTTTGACATCCTCTGTGACCATCGCCACCAATATGGCCGGTCGTGGTACCGACATCAAGCTTTCTGCCGATGTTAAAGTAGCAGGCGGTTTGGCTATTATCGGTACCGAGCGTCACGAATCCCGTCGTGTGGACCGCCAACTGCGTGGTCGTGCCGGCCGTCAGGGTGACCCGGGATCCTCCGTATTCTACGTTTCGCTCGAAGATAACCTCATGCGCCTGTTCGGCTCCGAACGCATCACCGGCATCATGGACAAGATGGGCTTCGAAGAGGGTGAAATGATCGAGCACAGCATGATTTCCAAATCCATCGAACGCGCCCAGAAGAAGGTCGAAGAAAACAACTTCGGCATCCGTAAGCGCCTGCTCGAATACGATGACGTGATGAACAATCAGCGTGAGGTAGTTTACACCAAACGCCGTCACGCTTTGATGGGAGACCGCGTCAGCATGGACATCCTGAACACCATGTACGACCTTTCCACTTCGCTCGTGGAAGTCGCCGAAAACAACAAGGATTATGAGCAATTAGTCATGGACGTACGCAGTTACTTCGCCATGGACGTACCCTTCGACCGGGAAACCTTCTTTGGCCGGAAAACGGAAATCAATGTCGATGCCATTTTCGACGAAGCTCTGGATCATTTCAACCGCAGGAAAGAACGCATGGCCCTCGTCGCAGACCCCATTGTTCAACAGGTTTATATAAACCAAGGTGCTCAATACGAAAACATCCTGATCCCCATCACCGATGGCAAACGGAACTACAACATTCCCGTTCACCTGAAGACCGCTGCCGAAACCCATTCCAAAGAAGTGGTCCGCAGCTTCGAAAAAGCCATTCTGCTTCACACCATCGACGAA
>Ga0209430_1001684_pt1 | contig 15786 bp, 14 predicted proteins | sample BarGraIncub1133A_FD_184504 | JGI IMG/M metagenome (GOLD analysis project Ga0209430, IMG submission 184504) | Arctic peat soil microbial communities from Barrow, Alaska - Barrow Graham LP Incubations 11-33A (SPAdes) (version 2) | ecosystem: Environmental > Terrestrial > Soil > Wetlands > Peat... | reverse complement strand
TTACAGTATAGTTGAACATACTTAAGAATTTTGTATTGTTCAGATAGAAACCAGTAAAATGTTATAAACCTAATTTATTAATCGAGGAGGAAGTTGTATGAAAAAAAATCTAGCGTTAATTTTGGCTTTGACTTTATGTGTATCAACATTCTTATCAGCTTGCGGCAACAAAGAGGTTGCGACTGAAACAAGTACGAGTGGGTCAAGTGTAAGTGCTGTTGAAAGCAGTAATGCTTCAGGTCTTTCAGAACCAGGAACGTATCCATTGGTAAAAGAAAAAACCACCATAAAGGCTTTAGTTGGATATGGAACCGCAACAGATATCAATACAAATTGGAATACAACTAATTATGAAGAGAAAACAAACGTACATGTTGAGTGGCAGGTAGTTGCTGCTGGTGATTTCAGAGAGAAACGTGCTTTGATACTTGCAAGTGGAGATTTGCCAGATGTTTTCCTAAATGGCTATGCTGATTTTACAGCAGCAGATGAAATGTTATATGGAAGCCAGGGAAGCATTATTCCTTTAAATGACGTAATAGATAAGAATAGTACTTATTTGAAAAAAATATTAGATGAAAATCCATTATATAAAAAGATAGCAGCTTCATCAGATGGAAATATATACTCCATGCCTACTTTTGCTGTTTGCTACCATTGCGATTATTCCCAAAAAATGTGGGTTAATACAGCTTGGTTGAAAAATCTAAACATGCAAATGCCTACAACTACTGATGAATTTGAGAAAATGCTTATAGCATTTAAAGAAAAGGACCCTAATGGAAACGGCAAGGCAGATGAAATGCCTTTAGCATCAACTACAGATGGATGGCATTATCAGCTTGAAGGATTCTTGATGAATGCATTTGTTAATAGTGATGCAGATACACATCTTGCACTGGCTAATGGCAAGATAGAGATGACAGCTACAAAGCCTGAATTCAAAGAAGGCTTGAAATACTTAAATAAACTGTATGATGAAAAATTGATTTCTCCACAATCATTCACAACAAATGCAACCTCGATGGGAAAATTGAATGAAAGTGGCAAAGAGGCGGTTGTAGGAGCTATACCTGGAGGAGCTAACTATATATTCGCCGGAGGAGCTGCAGTTTCAGAAAGATGGAGAGATTATGATGTATTACCTCCAATAGCAGGTCCTACAGGATTTAAATCCACACCTAACTATTCAGCTACACGTGATATAATTACTGGAGATGTTGCAATTTCAAAGACTGCAAAGGATCCTGCATTGATTATGCGTTGGGTTGACTGGCTTTACAGTGAAGAAGGAACCTTGTGGCATGATACAAATGGTGGTAGAGAAGGTACTGAATACAGAAAAGCAACTGCAGACGAAGTTGGTTTAGATGGAGCACCTGCAAAATACACCTCATTAAAAGTAAGAAAACCAGAGGATAATGTTGTTTGGGAACAGTTCTTGCCAAGTAATATGACAAAAGAATATAGAGCTTCTTGGACATCGCCTAAAGAATGGAATATACCAAATAATTCACAGGCATCTGAAGTACAGCTTTTCAAAGGATCAGTGGCGTATGAAGTTGTTGCTCCGAAAAATGAGGAATCATTGCCAAACTTATCTGTAAGCAGTGACAAAGTATCTGATTACACAAGAATTAAGACCGGAGTAGATGATTACGTCAAGGAATCTATAGTTAAATTTATAACTGGTAATATGGATATTGACAAGGATTGGGATAGTTATGTTTCTAAATTAGAAAGCATTGGTTTGAAGGACTATATTTCTATGACCCAGGAAGCTTATGATTTAAAATTCAAGAAATAGGTAAAATAGAGTAGAAAATTTTAAAGCTTTACTAATTTTAGGGGGACGTTGCGAAACGTCCCCCTAACTATAAGTCCAAATAAATATTGGGGTAAATAATGTGAGGTAAATATGAATATTGAAATTAACGAGCTACATAAAGATGGTTTAATGCTATGGTATAAAAAGCCTGCAACTAAATGGCAAGAGGCACTGCCTCTTGGAAACGGACACATGGGTGCGATGGTATATGGCGGAACTGATATAGATAAAATTTCACTTACAGAAATCACCTGCTATTCAGGCGAGGCATCAGATTACAATAATCAGGAGGGCGCTTCCAAAGTTATACCGGATATCAAAGAGGCATTGTTCAAGCATGACTATAAAAAGTCTGATACTCTTTGTGAAAAAATAATTGGTAAGAGGTTAAATTATGGTACCAATCTTCCTTTTGGAAATTTGATTTTGAATTTTAATAACCAAAACAGTGAAATAAGCGAATATAGGCGAGAGTTACAGATTAATAATGCGCTGTCATTTGTCAGTTACAAGATAAGTGATATTTACTATACCCGTGAAATGTTTATATCACATCCTCATCGGGTGGCTGTAATACGAGTTTCATGTAGTGCATCAGGCCAGCTTGATTTTAGTGCAACGCTTGATGGTGCAGAAAATCCTTGTTCAGTGAAGATAGAAAATAATGGTGATGTGATATTAGATGGACATGCATTTGAGGCCACACATTCCGATGGTAAAACAGGGGTGGCAACTCATGGACGTATGCGAATACTTGCAGAAAATGGAACAGCATCAGTGCATGGCAATCGACTTTGGGTTAAGGGAACTGACAGTGCAATCATACTACTTTCCCTAGGAACTGATTTTGCTGACAGTGACATAATCAATTCATGTAAAGAAAGAATTGATGTCGCTGCTGAAATTGAATTTGAGGATTTAAAGAGTGAGCATATAAAAGACCATCAAAAACTGTTTAATAGAGTTAAGCTGGAATTGTGCAGCATCTCTCACGTAGATATGCCGACAGACCAGCGTTTGAGCAAAGTAAAGAACGGTACTGAAGATCAAGCTCTGACTGCTCTGATGTTTCAATATGGGCGGTACTTACTTATATCCAGCTCCAGGGAAGATTCTCCCCTCCCAGCACATCTTCAGGGGATTTGGAATGATGATGTTGCCAGACGTATGGGATGGACCTGCGATATGCATCTAGATGTAAATACAGAAATGAATTACTGGCCGTCTGAGGTTACAAATCTTTCTGAATGTAATACTCCACTGTTTAAATGGATTGAAGATATCTTGATTCCGTCTGGAAGAAAGACGGCTCAAGTAACATATGGACTTGAAGGCTGGACTGCACATGTGGTATCCAATGCATGGGGATATACTGCACCCGGTTGGGCTACATCGTGGGGAATAAATGTTACAGGAGGATTGTGGGTAGCAACTCATATGTGGGAGCATTATTTGTTTACAGGGGACAAAGAATTCCTGCGTGACCATTTATACCCTGTTTACCGTGATGCATTGAAGTTTTTCTTGAAATACATTACAAAAGACCCTGAAAGCGGTTATTATTTGTCTGGGCCATCAATGTCACCTGAAAACTCCTTTATGTATGATTGGAGCAGTTCGGTAGTTTCATCAAATTCCATGGGGGCAGTATGTGATACAGTTATGATACGTGAGTTGTTCAATTCCTTCATTTCTACATGTGAGATTCTTGGCATTAACGATGAACTCCTGGATGAGACAAAAGAAAAGTTGACAAAGCTACCTCCTTTCAAAGTCAGTAAATCGGGACAATTGCAGGAATGGTTTTATGATTTTGACGAACCTGACCCTCATCACCGCCATACGGCCCACCTGTTGTCAGTATTCCCGTTCTGTCAGGTAAGCCCGGAAACAACGCCAGAACTAGCGAAAGCCGCTATGGCCAGCATAAGGAAACGTACAACTCCAGATTGGAGATGGGAGGATACGGGCTGGGCGCGTGCACTACTGATACTTTATACTGCAAGGCTTTTGGAGCCTGAAGAGACATACCAGCATATACTTGCCTTCCAGAAAGGTCTGACGAATGACAATCTGCTTTCCTTCTGTCCTCCTGGTGCAGGTGCAAAAACCAATGTTTATGAAATGGATGGTACTACAGGACTCTGCACAGGCATAGCCGAGATGCTTATGCAAAGCCATAATGAAGCTATTCATATCCTGCCGGCATTACCTAAAAAATGGGATACTGGCTTTATAAAGGGTCTTCGTGCAAGAGGTGGTTTTGAGGTCAATATCGAGTGGAAAAACAATGAATTGGTCAGTGCTGAAATTTATTCAGAAAATGGTGGAACTTGTATGGTAAAATACAAAGGAAAGAAAGTGGAGTTACAGGTAGAAAAGGCAGAATGGTGTTATTTAAATAAAAGCCTGGCAATAAGTATAGAATAGCATAACTGGTTGAAAGGAAATGATTATATGTCAAAACTGGAACGGTATGAATGGTGTGATTTTTGGTGGGAAGAAGCAGATAAAAATGATAAGCCAAGAGTTCTACTAATCGGTGATTCAATTACCAGAGCTTACAGACCCAAAGTAAATGACATTATTAGAGAGAGGGCATATGTAGATATGCTTGCAACCTCTAAGGCTATTGATAATCCTTCGTTAAAACGGGAGTTAGATTATATCTTGGGACATGAAGAATTTAAATATAAAGTTATACACTTCAATAATGGATTGCATGGTTGGCATTTATCTGAAGAAGAGTATGAAAAATACCTAGAGGAAGTAGTCGTGCATATTATTGATAATTGTGGAACTGCAAAACTTATATTGACATTAACTACGCCTGTTACTAAGGAAGGCAGTAATGAAGAAATCAATATGGAGCTAACTTCACGTGTCATAAAAAGGAACAAAGCCGTAGAGAATATAGGAAGAGAGTATAATCTTGAAATTGATGATTTGTATACTCCGATGTTTGGAAAGAGTGAATATCGAGTCAGTGATGGATATCATTACAATGAAATAGGGGAAAAAGTACAGGCTGCAATTGTAGCTATTAAAATTGACCAATTACTGTAAAAAATAAATTTTATTTATTTTAATCGTAACGGGATGGGAAATTCCCCGTAACTCTGTTACGCTGACAAATCAGCAGTTAGTTTTTGTTACGAAGTCCTTCTCCATTAGATACCCCGTGGTCTCTGCCACGGGGAGTGTTCATTTGGAAATAATATATTATAGGGATATAAGGATATAGAAGGATATAGACATCCAAAACTCAAGGGTTATCTGGATTGCGCAGCTATTGCGTTCATGATATAATACTAAATTGCGTATACTATGTTATCTTATACAATCAACTATTATTAAATTAATGCATATTTACCAATCATTAAAAACAAAACTATTAGTATTTGATAGCAGAAGACGATTTCTAAAAGTTAGTGGAGGAATTTATGTTTGATAAATTGCAAGCAGCAGATGATAGGTACGAAGAAATAAACCATAAGCTTAGCGATCCAACTGTAGTTAACAATCAGGATGAATATAGAAGATTTATGAAGGAATATTCTGACTTAGAGGAGATTGTACAGAAATTTAGAGAGTACAAAAAAATCACATGTGAAATTGATGAGGCTAGAGAGCTTTTAAACGAAACTCTAGAGAAGGAATTTCGTGATATGGTGCAGTCAGAGTTTGAAGAGGCTCAAGAAAAGCTTGAATTAATAAAAAAACAATTAAAGATAATGCTTGTTCCAAAAGATCCGAATGACGAAAAAAACGTTATTGTAGAAATACGTGGAGGCGCAGGTGGAGATGAAGCTGCGCTATTTGCTGGTGTTCTTTTTAGATCAATGACAAGATATGCTGAGAGAAAACGTTGGAAAACTGAGATATTGGATTCCAATCCAACAGAGCTTGGTGGCTTCAAAGAAGTAGTTTTTTCAATAGAGGGTAAGGGTGCGTACAGTAGACTGAAATTTGAAAGCGGTGTGCACAGAGTTCAGAGAATTCCGTCTACCGAATCAAGCGGGCGTATTCACACATCTACAATCACACTAGCTGTTTTGCCTGAGGTTGAAGAGGTTGATGTTGAAATAAACGCTGGTGATTTGAGGATAGACACATATAGAGCAAGTGGCGCAGGGGGGCAGCATATAAATAAGACTGACTCAGCGATTAGAATAACGCATTTCCCCACTGGTATTGTTGTATGCTGTCAAGATGAGCGTTCACAACATAAAAACAAAGATAAAGCTATGAAGGTTCTGAGATCGAAGCTGTATGATTTTGCTCAACAACAGCAGAATTCTGAGGTTGCTCAGGATAGGAAAAGTCAGGTAGGCACTGGAGATAGAAGTGAAAGAATTAGAACCTACAATTATCCACAGGGAAGAGTAACTGACCACAGAATAAATCTTACACTTTACAAGCTTGAGCAAATTCTTGATGGTGATCTTGATGAATTAATTGATGCTCTGATAACTACCGATCAGTCTGAAAAGCTAGGTAGTGGCAGCGACAATGAGGATTAAAAAAAATTAATACAAATTAGTACTAATAATCTACAGCACCGAAGAATAGTATGTCTATAGACGTATTATATTAAAGATGGAGTGTGCTGTGGAACATATAATAAAAATAGCAATAGTGGGCTTGATATCAGGCATTACCGGAACGGGTATTGGTGGATTGATAGCCTTTTTCGTGAACAAAAATATAAGCAATAGATTACTAAGCTCCATATTGGAATTTTCTGCAGGGCTTATGACAGCTGTGGTATGTTTTGAATTGATACCGGAGGCAGTTAAAATCGCTGGGCTGAACTTAACGATGATAGGTGTAGTTTCGGGAATATTAGTAATTATAATTGTTGATGATTTTGTCAAGCAAATAAATATTGTTAAGAATGCTCAAGGAAACTCAAATCTGCTACGAGCAGGAATATTGGTTTCCATTGGACTGGCGCTTCACAATCTACCTGAGGGCTTCGCAGTTGGCGCAGGCTTTGAGGCATCCGTGAAGTTGGGGATTACCCTAACACTAATAATATTAATACATGATATTCCTGAGGGAATTGCAATGGCTCTGCCGATGAGATTGGGTGGATTTTCTGCCACAAAAGCATTCTTATTGACTGTATTATCTGGAGTACCAATGGGACTAGGTGCTCTTATTGGTGCAGCTCTAGGCCAAGTGTCGCAGCAGTTTGTAGCAATTTGCATGGGCTTTGCAGGGGGCGCTATGCTTTACGTAGTTTTTGGTGAATTAATACCAGAATCCAAAAGGATTTATTTGGGAAGAATGTCGTCAGTCGGCAATATATTGGGAATTTTATGTGGTATAATAATAACAATGTTAAACTGAGGCGGCTCATGAAGGTTGAGGTTAAAATGGTAACACAAGTAATTAAGATTGATCCAAAAAATATTGACAAGGATAAATTGAGCGTTGCTGCAGATGCTTTGAAAGAAGGCAAAATAGTTGCTTTTCCAACAGAAACTGTATATGGATTAGGTGCAAATGCTCTGGACTCGGTTGCCGTGGAGCAAATATTTAAAGCAAAGGGACGACCTTCAGACAATCCGCTCATAGTACATATTGCTGATAAAGAAAGGGTTTATGAGCTCACTGAGGATATATCTGACAAGGCTGCTGCATTGATGGACAAGCTATGGCCAGGTCCACTTACATTAGTGTTCAAGAAAAAATCGATTATTCCAATAATAATAACAGCGGGGCTGGATACAGTAGCTGTTCGTATGCCGGATCATCCTGTTGCACGTGAGCTAATAAGATTAGCGGCAATCCCTGTAGCTGCACCAAGTGCCAATGTTTCAGGAAAACCAAGCACTACCACTGCACAGCATGTTTTGGATGATTTAGATGGAAGAATTGATATAGTTGTTGATGCTGGGAGTTCACGCGTTGGACTTGAGTCAACAGTGCTGGATGTCACAGTTGATCCTCCTATGCTTCTAAGGCCTGGTGGAATAACTCCGAAACAAATTGAAGATATTATAGGACACATTGACATTGATAAAACTATACTGGGAAAAGTAAATGCAGACAATGTGCCGAAGTCTCCTGGAATGAAGTATAAGCACTATGCGCCAAAGGCTCATGTAATCATTGTTAAAGGTAAAAATATTAATAATCAAGTCATGAAAATATGTGATTTAGCAGAAAACAAGAAAAGAGAAGGTAAAAAGGTGAGCATATTTGCTACCGACCAGACAATTGATAATTACAATGGATATGAGGCTATTTCAATGGGGGATAGAAATAAACCTGAGACCATAGCCTCAAGATTGTTTTCACTACTTAGAGAATCTGATGATATAGGGGTAGAGGTTATTTTGGCCGAGTCAGTGGATGAAAATGGTGTTGGATTGGCTATAATGAATAGGATGGTAAAAGCAGCTGGATATGACATTATTAAGTCAGATTAGATGGAGAAATATATGGAACAAAGTCAAAGTGATAAAAAGACAAGAGATACAAAAGTAGTATTTATTTGTACAGGTAATACATGTAGGAGTTGTATGGCGGAGGGAATTTTTAGGGCTATTTCTAGTCAAGAGGCGGAGAAATCAGGCTTTACAACTATGTCACGAGGTATAAATGCATATGATGGAGACCCAGCTTCAGAACACGCTGTAAAAGCACTAAAGACTCTCTGGAATATTGATATTTCAGTTCATGAGGCCAAAATGCTGGAGCATGGTGATGCTCTGCACGCTGACTTGTTGCTCACAATGACTAGAGCACACAGGGATACTCTAAAAATTAAGTATCCAGATAAACAGTCTAGCATTTTTACTTTAAAGGAATATGCTTACCCAGAGCTTGGACAAGATAGCAACGAGCTGGACATAAGTGACCCATTTGGTATGCCATATCAAAATTATGAAAGTTGTGCAAAAGAAATATTTGATAGCGTAAAAAGCGTGATAAATAAATTAGGATAATTAGGCTTACTTTTTTTTGACATGTGATAACTTATACTATAAAATAATTAGGGAAATAAAACTTTATTTTTGGAGGGATTATGCTTGCAATAGGAAGCGACCATGCAGGGTATCTGCTAAAGGCAGATATAATCAAGTTACTAGAAAGCAAGGGACTAGAGGTTAAAGACTTTGGTACAAACAGCCCTGATTCAGTTGATTATCCTGACTTTGGACAAGCTGTCGCAGAAGCAGTTAGTAGTAAAGAATGTGAAAGAGGTATTGTTATATGTGGCACTGGAATCGGGATATCAATTTCGGCCAATAAGGTACCTGGAATAAGGGCAGCTCTCTGCACAGACAGCTATATGGCAAAAATGAGCAGACAACATAATGATGCAAACATTTTGGCAATAGGAGAAAGAGTAGTAGGGCCTGGTTTAGCTTTTGATATAATTGAGACATGGCTGGACACTGAATTTTTAGGTGGAAGGCACCAAAACAGAGTTGGTAAGATTTCAAATATAGAAAAAAAATATCTTATAAAGTGAGGAATTTAACAATGGATAATGTTTTTGTTTTTGATCACCCGCTTATTCAGCACAAAATATCACTCCTTAGGGATAAAAACACGAATACGAAGGAATTTAGAGAGCTAGTTTCTGAAATATCAATGCTTATGGGTTATGAGGTAACTAGAAACATGCCTCTAAAAGAGGTTGAAATTGAGACTCCAATAGGTATAGCTAGGACAAATGTAATTTCAGGTAAGAAATTAGGGATAGTACCAATCCTCCGAGCTGGATTAGGAATGGTTGATGGTATGCTAAACCTTCTTCCTATGGCGAAGGTTGGACATATAGGTTTATATAGAGATCCTGAGACACTTGAACCTGTAGAATACTACTGCAAGCTTCCTGAGGATGTTGCAGAGAGAGAAATAGTTGTTCTTGATCCTATGCTTGCTACAGGTGGATCAGCATCAGCAGCTATACAATTTATTAAGAACAGAGGCGTTACAAGTGTAAAACTGATGTGTCTAATTGCAGCAAAATCAGGAATTGAAAGAATACACAAAGATCATCCAGATGTTGAGATATACTGTGCAGCGATGGATGAAAGTTTAAATGAACATGCTTATATTATACCTGGACTAGGTGATGCTGGAGACAGACTTTTTGGAACAAAATAAGAAAAAGCCTGTAATTGTTGGGCGACATTCAGTTGGAGGGAGTGCTTTATGAGGCCATCTTGGGATGAGTATTTCATGCAAATCGTTGAGTTGATAAAGACTAGATCTACTTGTCTTCGAAGACAAGTAGGGGCTATTATAGTTAAGGATAAGAGAATTCTTTCTACTGGGTATAATGGTGCTCCTGTAGGCTGTAAACACTGCTCGGAAGTGGGCTGCTTAAGAGAGAAGCTAAATATTCCATCAGGGCAGAGGCATGAGCTATGTAGGGCAATTCATGCGGAACAAAACGCAATTGTTCAGGCGGCATATAGTGGAACAAGTATAAATGGGGCTACTATTTATGTAACAAATCAGCCATGTGTACTTTGCGCAAAATTAGCAATTAATGCAGGAATAACTCGAATTGTATTTAACGGAGAATACCCTGATGAGCTGGCTATGACTCTAATTGAAGAGGCTGGTTTAGAGGTTGTAAAGTTATAAGACTTATTAAGTGAGTGTTAACAATGGTAGTATAATTGAAATCAAACCAGAGGGAGATAGACTCCTCTGGTTTGATTTAAGATAATTTGAAAGAATTTGCAAGAACGAGAAGGTGTTTAAATGAGCAGTATATATGAATATTTTATTTCTTTCACCCTTGCATTCATAGTTGCATTTTTTGCAACTCCTTTTGTTAAGAGTTTTGCTTTTAAAATAGGGGCTGTAGACATTCCAAAAGATAATCGTAGAATGCACAAAGAACCTATTGCAAGGTTAGGTGGAATAGCAATAATTGTTGGATTTTTTGTGTCAATATTATTCAGTGTAGTTAGTTCAAAACTTTTAAATACGAGCACTGCAATAGTTTTTGATAACAAATTTATTGGATTGTTAATGGGTAGTACAATTATTGTAATAATGGGTGTGATTGATGATGTAAAAGCCTTAAGTGCAAAAATTAAGTTGCCTATACAAATTATAGCCGCTCTTATCATAGCAATGACTGGAACGAGAATAGAATTTATTACAAATCCATTTTCTGATATAGGAGGTTCTAGTTTTGGACCTTGGATTTCCTATCCATTAACTATATTTTGGATAGTAGGTATAACAAATGCCATCAATTTCATTGATGGATTAGATGGCCTTGCCGCAGGAGTTTCATCTATAGCGTCACTTTCACTATTTTTTGTTTCAGTTATGAGACCTGAACCTGATATTGGAACAGCTGTACTTGCTGCAATATTGACAGGTTCAACATTGGGCTTCCTACCTTATAATTTCAATCCCGCAAAGATATTTATGGGAGATACGGGTTCTACATTCTTGGGATTCATACTTGGAACAATTTCAATACAAGGAACTTATAAGACATATACTGCAATAGCCATAACAGTACCCTTATTAATTCTTGCTTTACCATTATATGATACGGTTTTTGCAATATTTCGTAGAATAGCCAGTGGAAAGTCTCCTATGACTGCAGATAGAGGGCATCTACACCATAGATTAGTTGATATGGGGCTAACCCAGAAGCAATCAGTTGCATTGATATATGTGGCTAGTGCAGCTTTGGGACTATGTGCTGTGGTGCTTGATTATAAAGGGGCTGTCAGTGCAATTATACTGCTTATAGCAATTGCTATATTTGTAATTGGTGGGTCAATGTATATGACGGAGATGAACAACGCTCATAAAGGCAAAGAGTGCCATCATTTGCAAAACGCATCTCGAATGGCCTTAATTGGAGGTAGAAACTTGGAAAAATTGAAGGTAATGACCATATTTGGAACTAGACCAGATGCTGTAAAAATGGCTCCACTTGTAAAAGAGCTGGAAAAATGTGAAAAAATTGATTCTGTTGTATGTGTAACAGCGCAGCATAGAGAAATGCTTGATCAAGTTCTTAAGATATTTGAGATTACACCACAGCATGATTTAAATATAATGCAGAGTAGGCAAACTCTAACTGGAATTACTACAAGAGCTCTTGAGGGGTTGGAAAAAGTAATGGAACTGGAAAAGCCAGATATAGTTCTTGTTCATGGTGATACTACAACCTGCTTTGTAGGTAGCCTTGCTGCTTTTTACAAACAGATTGCAGTTGGTCATGTAGAAGCGGGACTAAGAACTTTTGATAAATACTCTCCATATCCTGAGGAAATGAATAGAAAGCTGGCCGGCGCCATGGCAGATATTCACTTAGCACCTACGGAGACAAACAAGGCAAATCTTCTAAATGAGGGTGTCAAAGAGGATGCTATTTATGTTACAGGAAATACTGTTAATGATGCCTTAAAGACGACTATAAAAGAGAATTATACCTTTGAATGTGAAACTCTTAGAAATATTGATTTTAATAAAAAGAGAGTTATAGTGGTAACAGCTCATAGAAGAGAAAACTTAGGAGAGCCACTTCGCAGTATTTGCCGTGCTATAGCCACAATAGTTGAGGAATACAACGACGTAGAGATAGTGTACACAGTACATCTAAATCCAGTAGTTCAGGAAACTGCGAGAGAGATTTTAGGTGGTAAAGATAGAGTTCATCTAATACCTCCACTAGACGTGCAGGATATGCACAATTTAATGGCTAGGTCATATATGATTATGACTGACTCTGGTGGAATTCAGGAAGAGGCTCCTACCCTTGGGAAACCTGTACTTGTGCTGAGAAATGAAACTGAAAGGCCAGAGGCAGTAAAGGCAGGAACAGTAAGACTTGCGGGAACTATAGAACATGAAATTGTTGCGCATGCCAAAAAGCTATTGGAGGACAAAGCTGATTATGAAACAATGGCGAAGTCAGTAAATCCATATGGAGATGGACATGCATCAGAAAGAATAGTTCAGGTGCTGTTATTCCATTTTGGATTGACAGACCAAAAGCCGGATGAGTTTAAGGTGTAATGGTAAAAGTCAAAAGATTAAAACCAGTGAAAAGTGAAAGGTGAAAAGTGAATAGTTAAGGAAAGCCAGCTAACGCTGGCTTTTGAATTTAAAGAACTTAGAACTTATAAATTCCGTCGACGAAGTCGACGCACCATAACTATTCACTATTCATTATTCACTATTCACTAAAAAAAGCTATTCACTATTCACTAAAAAAAGCCATTCGCTAAAAAAACTCTTCAATATAAAAAAAGCTGCTGGGAAAATAGAATTTGTATTTTCCCAGCAGCTTTTTTATTTTGGATTACTTTGCTGTATTATTCTTATCTGTACTTGCTTCACCCTTGCTAGAAGCATCTCTTAATATTACAATATCAACTCTTCTATTTTTTGTCCTGTTTGCATCTGAAATGTTTGGCACTAGTGGAGTATACTCACCGTAACCAACAGCAGAGATTAATTTAGGGCTTATACCTGCCTTATCTACTAATAATCTTAAAACATTTGTTGCTCTATCCGACGACAACTCCCAGTTTGAAGGGAAAAAAGGGCTGTTTATAGGTATATTATCAGTGTGCCCCTCAATACGAATATACTTATTAGGTATCTTACTTAAAATATCTCTACCAATTTTGAGTACGTAATCCTGCCTTTCAATATAAGCACTTCCAGACTTAAAAAGAAGTTGTGCATTAATTGAGATTACTATACCACGTTCTTGCAATACAACACTAACATTTCCTGATAGGCCTTGTGATTTAACCAAATCAGAAATCTCTACCTTTAATGCATCAATCTGTTGCTCCTCCAGCGTTGACGGAATCACAGGTGATGGCGAAGTTGCTGGAAAGTTTACAAGAGAGTTTCCAGTGCCACTACCTTGAACCACAGATGGTGGAGAACCATTTCCAAAAGCCTCACTTAGTGACTGTGAAAGCTGCTGAAACTTTACTGTATCTACTTGGCTCATAGAATATAATATAATAAAAAGAATAAGCAGCAGATTCATTAAGTCTGCGTATGTCAAAAGCCAACGCTCGGCATTATCCTTCTCAACCTTAACTTTTCCCATGCCTATGCCTCAGCTCCTTCTTCAGCATCATCACTAACTTTTTTCTTAACACCACTTAGCTTTTCCATAAGATTCAGATTTAGCTTCTCTTTAATAATACGTGGGTTTTCACCGGCTTGTATTGATAAAAGCCCTTCAATAATTATTTCGTTAATCATAGTTTCACGTGATGCCTTTACTTTTATCTTACTTGCAAAAGGTATCCATACTATATTAGCGAAAGCAACACCGTACATAGTCGCAATGAATGCACTTGAAATCTTCCCGCCAAGTGCCGCAGAATCAGACAAATCCTTTAAAATACTTATCATACCCATAACAGTACCTGCAACACCCATCGCAGGCCAAGTACCGCCCATTGCCTCAAATACTTTGGCTCCCGACTCATATATTTGCTCTTGAAGCTCGGTCTCTCTTGCCAAAATATCTTTAATTACCTCGGTTTCAATACCGTCGACAACCAGAGACAAGCCTTTTCGTATAAGGTCGTTCTTATTTGTTTGTGCATCCTGCTCAAGACTGAGCAAGCCATCTTTTCTAGCTTTTTCTGAGAGATTTGCCAATTCATTAATAATATCAATTTCATTGTAAACCTTTTGTTTGAAAACCATACTCAATGCTGAAATAGCCTTTTTAAACTCAGATAATGGGAATGAGATGAGAATAGCACCAAATCCTCCAACAAAAACAATAAGAAAGGGTGGCAGCCCCCATAGTCCAATTAGCATGCCGCCTTCTTCTAGATAACCTGCTATAACTCCACCTAAACCTAAAATCAAACCTATTATGGTTGTAATATCCATAAAGTTACCACTCCTGAAGGTAAAAATTCTTTAGTATGAAAAAGATACTAAATTAAAAAGTTCAAATAATGGAACTTTTAGTCAAAGTGCCATTGATTTAACTTTTTTACTGTGCTATTATTGTAATAATTTGATGCTATCTATTTTGAGAACAGCATAGCATGTGTACAAAATTATCTAAATAGATATCGTATTTTTGAGTAAAAAACTTAACAACTTTTTATGTAGAAAAGGGCAATAAATAATATTTATGAGTGATATTTTAAATTTTTTTGTAAAAAGAGTATGTATTCTATATATTGTGTTCTTTATCTTATGCTTGCTAATTAAAGAACAGAGAATTAGTATGTTATTTGCCCTGACTGCAGGTATACTATTTTCAGTGTTAAGATTTGCATTGCTAGAAGCTGTATTAAAGCTTTTGGGCGGTGGAGAAAATAAGACAATTATAATTATAATTAATTTAGTTATATATTTGTTTAATTTAGTTATAATAGGGGTAATGATTGTATTGGCAATGCAATTTGGAGTGTTAACACTCATTGCAACATTGGTTGGCACACTTTCAATTCCTATAATTATAATGATCAATGCTATTACCGAGGCTTTAGGGATTACAAAAAATCAATATGGACAGAAGGTGAAATGAAATGGATTTAGGCAAAAAGCTTGTTGATGCAATGGAGCCACATATCATGTTTGAAATGAATTTATTTGGAAATAAGATTCCGGTTTCAGATGTTGTGGTTGTAATGTGGGTTATAATGGCAGTAATGATTTCCCTTGCTTTCATTTTCACACGTAAGCTCACAGAGGTGCCAAATAAAAAACAGAATGTTGTTGAAATAATAGTTGAGTTTATAAACAATATTGTTAAGGACGCAATTGGAGAGCATCACTGGAAAGTATTTGCACCATATCTTGGTACTATCATGTTGTTTCTTGTTTTTGCAAATACCGTTTCAATATTCAATGTTATTCCTGGAGAAGGCTTTAAGCTAAGGCCTCCAACTAGAAATATAAATGTAACTGCATGTTTAGCGTTAATGTCAATGTGTGTAGTTATTTATGCTGGA
>Ga0209430_1001682_pt1 | contig 15790 bp, 6 predicted proteins | sample BarGraIncub1133A_FD_184504 | JGI IMG/M metagenome (GOLD analysis project Ga0209430, IMG submission 184504) | Arctic peat soil microbial communities from Barrow, Alaska - Barrow Graham LP Incubations 11-33A (SPAdes) (version 2) | ecosystem: Environmental > Terrestrial > Soil > Wetlands > Peat... | reverse complement strand
ATCGCCGTCCCACCAGCAAGCCATATTCATGGATGCGCCACCAGCACTGATCACATCGCCATTCACGGAATTCCGTACATCCGAATGTGCCGACCACCATTCCATACCTCTAAATTCAGCAGTAATATCAGTGCCCATACCACGTCCGTTATCAGCGCCGTAGGGCACTCGATAAATAACTTCTCCAGTAGCAGCATCTCGCAGCGTAGTTCCGTCTACTCCGTTTTCGTGAACTGAAAGAACTTCAAGGCCTGGACGTTCAGGAATAAAGTCGGTCAAGTGTTGAGCATCCCCGTGTCCTAATTTTGTATTGTACAAACCCCGGCCATCATGGTCTATAGCACATGAGCCGTAAATAATCTCGTCAAATCCATCACCGTCGACATCTCCGACCCGAAGGTTGTGATTGCCTTGCCCAGCATAAGAAGCCCAGGGACTTGTCGTTTGACCGCCGTATGTATCGAATTTCCAACGTTTAGTCAGTTTCCCATCAGCAAAATCGTACGCTACCAAAACCGTTCGGGTATAATAACCACGACACATGACAATACTTGGGTGCACGCCATCCAGATAGGCAACACAAGCAAGGAAACGGTCTACTCGATTCCCGTAATTGTCACCCCAACGCGTATTGATATTGGTACTACTTGGGTTAAGTTCAGGCACTTCATCGCCATTGTTATAGACGTTACTGAAGCGGGGCGGATCGTATTCGGTTGTGACAATTTCCTTGCCGGTTTCACCGTTGAAAACGGTCAGAAACTCAGGACCTTTAAGAATGTAGCCGCTGGTGTTGCGATAACTTGCGATAGGATTGTAATTGATGGTGAAATTATACTTTGCTTTGTAGGTTGGGAAATAGGCTTCACCGATGTTAGTGCCTGCGGCGTCTTTTCCACCTTCTGCAGTCTTACAGACAAACTCAGCCTTACCATCACCATCCAGATCATAAAGCAGGAATTGAGTATAATGAGCACCTTCTCGGATATTTACACCTAGATCTATTTCCCAAAGGAATGTGCCATCAAGCTTATATGCCTGAAATACAGGTGGATCTGTAATGCCACTATTGGCATTATCCTGTCCATTTCCCGCACGATGTATTACAATTTCCATCTCATCGTCACCATTCAAATCGGCAAAGGATGCATCATTGGGTTCATACTTCCAACCTGTGTCACCCGTCACTTGCTTCATCGGTATTTCCAAATAAGGAAATCCACCTCCATCTGAAGTACTTTTAAGGACATAGGAGGCTAAATCGGTATTACTTTCCACTCCATTGCGAACTTCCCTCAGATAAAACTTCAATGCTGAAGAAATGGGAAGGTAGGCGGAATAAAAAGTCGCTTTTGAAACCGGTGAACTGTTCACCAGATAATGTGCACCCTCCGTATTCCCGCTTATTGAAGCACGGTAGATGTTGTAACTTGTATTAATACTGTCCGTTTTAAGGTAACGCCAACTGATGCAGATCATGTACGTGCCGCTACGGTAAGCCACCAACCCCCTACCCAGATTTTCCATTTGAATATCTGGGGAATAATTGGGGATTTGCTTTGGGTATGCAATTCCGTAAAAGCCTGATAAAAGCAGCAATAAGGCCATGACCTTTTTCATTTGTTATCTATATAAGGGTAAATACCAGTTGCTTTCCGAACTCATGTCAACACCGGTAACACCTGACAGTTCATATTTCTTTTTAATGTTTTCATCCCACAGGAAGTGTGTTCCTTTACCCGGTGTTTCCTTATTCAAACGCCGGGCAATTCGAAGCAAATCCTGCCAGCGATTACCTTCGAAGCCCAATTCCTTGGCTGATTCGCTAATAATCAACTGTTCTACAAACAATATGGAATCATGTAAGTTAGTACACGTCGCCGGAAATGGCTTATTGGGCAAGTTGGCTCTTCCGCGCACCCCACCGTTACTTCTCCACGCTGTTGTTATTCTTGGTTCTGTTGTTTTATAACGCGCATCAAAAGAATAGGGGAAAGAATAGGGATCGAATGGACTGGTGCCGGTAATTTTAATGGAATCCTGTGGATAAATGGTACCATCTGCTTTTCTAAAATCAAACGTACCACCAGCTAGCCCGTCGTTTACCAATGCCCATGCCAATTTTGGGTATCCTGCACGATTGGCGGCCTCTGCATAACGCAGGTGCAAGGTTGCGGCACGATAAAGGAACCAACTTCCCTTTGGCCAACCCGAAGAGGCAGTGGCGGTTTCTGAATAATAAGAATACTTCCAAACGTAATTCTCACCACCTATATTTTGATATGCACCTGTCAGACCGCGTGCGTCGAACGGGAAACCATTGACTTGCGTTTCGCTTCCCCAAACTGAATCAACCGCATACTTCGATGGTTTCAAATAGTACTTTCCACCATTGTTGCCACTTGGATTAAACAATTCCAGGAAAGGATATTTCGGTTCAAATTTCGAATCGTAGGAAATAAACCATATCATTTCTTCCAAAGAAGACCGTCCCGTGGTAGTAGCGGAAAACATGTTCCTCCATGCGTTGTACAGTGAATTGAAATCATCAATTTTGCCGTCACGATAGAGTATTTGATACCAATCAGGCGTTCCGCTTGTCCATGGATAAGTGTATAACCGGTTCTTACGATAACAATTTCTGTCTGTAGGATCCAGATCTTCGCCATAGGCTAATACTTCTCTGTAAACCGTAGCGGCTTTTTCATAGTCGTTATTGAAAAGATACAAATCACCTAACAAACAACGTTTGTTAATAAAGTAAGGCACCAGAGAATAACCGTCCAGGGTTTGCTGTACTAATTTAGACTCCTGATAATTCTCAAGGGTTGGTAGAGAGTCCATACAACGGATCAATTCGGGGATAAGTTCATCCAATGTCAATTCATTGGATTTAAATTTATTCAAATCATCGATTGTCACAAGCGGTTCGGTTATATAAGGGACCTTACCGAAATGGATGCCTAGCTGGAAGTATATCCATGTGCGTAAAGCAGCAACATCTGAGTAACGTTCGTTATATTCCGGTACTTTCATTCTGTTATTCTCCAACATGATGTCAAAGTTGTAAAGTATGTCGTTACAGGTTTGGATGACGCCGTAGAATTTAGATACATTGGACCATGGATTGTTACGGGATGGAGCGTTCAAATTGATTTCCTGTAAATAGGGTGTGGCGTTTGACGTTACATCCAACAGGTCTGCTCTCAATTCGTTCAGAACGACGACCTGTCCTGCCAACTCCATAAACTGTCCGTATAAACCCAAAATTGCATTATCTGCATCGTCCACTCCGGCATAGTAATCCTTGTAATCTATCACTTCTTCCGGTATTGTATCAACACAGGAGGTTGAAAAGATTAACACAGGAAAAAGAAGTATAACTAATTTTTTCATTATATGCTGATTTATATATTAATTACAAGGCTATTTTAATTCCAAAGGAAACCGAACGTGGCTGAGGAACTACACATGGGTCAATGCCATAATACAAAGGACTTTGCCCAGGTGCGAACTCAGGATCCAAACCTTTGTATTTCGTCAGTGTCAACAGATTTTCTCCGGTAACGAACAAGGTCACATTTTGTATTACTTTCGAGTTAAGATTCAGGTCGTATGCCAAAGTCAACGATTTCAACCGTATATATGAGCCATCTTCAATCCATCGGTCAGAGAAGCGAGAGTTGCCCATAGGGTCTCCATAAACTGCTTTTGGTACGCTGGTTATATCTCCTTCATATCTCCATCTGTTTAAAGTAGCCTTAGACTGGTTGTTGTACGTAGAAAGATCTTCCATCAGATAGCGAGTATAATTGTATACATCGTTACCAATTGAATAAATCATTAAAGTGTTAAGCGACCACTTATCGTATTTAAACGTATTCGTTATGGAACCGAAGAAGTCAGGATTTGGGTCACCTATCACCACACGGTCGTTTTCATCAATTCGATTGTCTGTGTTTTGATTGACAAAACGTACATCTCCTGCGCCAAAATTGACAGGGACCAATCCTTGTAAAACAACCAGGTTATCAGCATTTGCCTGATCTTGTGTCGAATAGACACCATTAGTTTTATATCCGTAGAATTGTCCCAGGGGTTGACCTACTTTTGTTTGGATGGTGGCTCCCGAAACCTCAGTAAGAAACTCCTCGTTTTTCAAATCCAAGACTTTGTTTTTGTACGACGAAACCATCAAGCCACAATCCCAAGTTATTGGACCGTTCAGAATACGCGTATTCAAACTGAAATCAGCGCCTGTATTGCGCATCGAACCAGCATTGGTGATATAATGTTCAAAACCGGATACCCGGTCTGGAGTAGTAACCAGAATCATGTCTTTCACGGTGTTTGAATAAACATCGATACTGACATTGACCCGTTCGTTGAAAAATGAAAAATCAAGTCCTGCATTTAAACGTTCAACTGTTTCGGGTTTCAGTGCAGTATTTACCAGGTTCCCTCTAACCAAACCGTAATTACCTAATAGATTTTGCGGCTTGTAGTATTGAATACCATTATAATTACCTATATCGTCATTACCGGATAAGCCGTAACTTAGTCTAAATTTAAGTAAATCGAAAGCGAATGCATTCTGCATAAAATCTTCACCACTGATAAGCCATGCTCCAGCCACAGAAGGATATGTATATAAAGCCTGCGCATCTTTTCCATAACGCGAAGAGGCGTCTGAAGCTAAAGAAAAGTTGAAGAAATATTTGTTTTGCAAAACATAATCAGCTGTAGTATAAAGCGACAACCAATTCCAGTTTCCAATACTTCCACCGATTTGCCTTAAAAGAGGAATGCCATATCCGATTGTTTTGAAATCATTAGAACTCGAATTAAAGGCTTTTCCGAAATCATCTTCTGCTTTATTGTTCTGATAGCGGGTCCCAAGACGAACGTTCAGGCTATGATCTGAAGAATAGGAAGCGCGGTAATTAGCATAAAAGTCTCCGTAAAGTGAAAAAAGCCTATCGGTACGGTGCTGCATTTCATTGGTGACCAGTATTTCGCTCAATTGGTCAAAAGCAACGCCAACGCTTGGATAAAATATTCTTTCGCGTTCCTTATTGAAATTCAAACCGATAGAACCGTTGATACTGAGTTTGTTATTAATGTTCCAAGCTAAACCAAAAGTTCCCATGAAACGATAATTGATATTTGCCAACAAAAGATTATTTGCCAACACGTATGGATTACTGTTTCCGAATAGGTCAGTAGGTTCTTCATTTGGAGAAACCATTCCTTCTGCATTATAAATATGAGAAGTCGTGAAAGGAGATTTCAATAAAGAAGCTAAAATGGGGTTGAGTTTGCTGTCTGCACCTTCGTTCATCATATCCTTAGTTCCATAGACAAAACTCATATTCGACATGAAATTAACTTTTTGCGACAACCTTACTTCAGAGTTAAATCGTGTGCTAAAGCGCTGGAAGTGTGTATTCTTAAGACTCCCTTGTTGGTCAAAAAAGCCAAGAGAAAGTACATATTTGGCGATATCATCACCACCGGCCACATTCAGATAATAGTTTTGACTCCATTTGCTGTCGTAGATGGTTTTTTGCCAATCGGTATTTTGATTGTAGCGATAATAATCCACATTACCATCGTAACCCCAAGGCTGTTTTACTGGTAATTGGCTATTGAAAAAAGGTAATTGTTCTACATACAAGGGCGAAAGGTTCTGGCTTTTATACATGTCAGAAAGCAAGTTTCGATGTTCTGCTGCGTTCAGTACAGGAAGTTCTTCGGGCTCGAAATTGATTCCGGTATGAATATGAACATTGATTTTTGTTTCCAATTGATTCGCTCTCAATGTTTTGATAAGGATAACTCCATTCGCGCCCTTTACTCCGAAGAGTGACGTTCCGTCTTTAAGAACAGTAATGCTTTCGATATCCTTTACATCTATGGAAGCCAACGGATTGGTACTATAATTTCCTATTAGAGAAGTTGCATATACGGAATTCTCGTAAGGCAGACCGTCTACGACAAAAAGCGGCATGGAACCTGCGTTCATCGTATTGAAACCGTGCAGAAACATATTGGCACCTGCGCCTGGCATTCCTGAACGAAAGATTGCATTTACCCCGCTTGCTAAACCTTGAATCAATGCGTCAGGAGAAATATCCACACTCAAATCATTGTTTTCTTTAATAAAACTCGTAGAAGTGGCCATTTGTATAGAAGAAACATTGCCTGTGGGTGTATTTACGTTTTTTTGTGCGCCTTTATAATCTTGTTCATAGAGCATAATATCGATACGGTCGCGCCCCCTTACGGATAATTCTCTGTCAGCAAAACCTGATCCACTTACTTTGATTAGGACATTTTTTGTGGGGATACGTAGGGTATACATTCCGTTATCCTCCGATATGGTTGACGAAATTCCAACAACATCAACATGAATGCCTGGTAGCGGTTTTCCTGTGACTGCATCTGTAATAGCCCCTGAAATCGTAAAAGGCAGATTACGTTTGATCGGCTTTGCATTTACAGGGAATGTTAGTAGCCCGAATAATAGGAATATCCAACAAACGATGTATCTGTTAATTCTATTTTTCATATTGTTAATTTTTTGTATACGAGCTTAATCGTTGGGGTCAACCAAAGGTACTAATCGGATATAGTCTAAAAATATTACACCGGCATTCGTATCTTTCTCCCTAACGGTATTTGACACAAAGATGGTGGCTTTACCGTAAGTAGGGCACCTCAGTGTTTTGTTTTGTCCGAAATCATCTACTGTCGTATATGGTGACAGTGGTGCAGTCAGTGTTGTCGCCAACATGAACATATTATCGGTAGCTGCAGCCCGGTATCGGGTTAATTGGAGTTCATTGGACACACCAGCAACAGACTCACTGGCCATCAATGAATAAGCAGTGAAATTATTTGTGATGGTTGCATCGGATTCTCTTCTTAAGACAGGTTTGCCCGGAAAACTTATCAGAAGTTTCTGTTCCATTTTCATAGGAAACAGTAGCGTATAAAGTGTAGTATCTCTACCGTTTACCGTATAAAGCGGAACAGCGTTCCTTCCCCCTGAAGCATAAAGCAAGCCTGTTACCGAGTATATGTGGGTTGGTTTATCATCGTATGTCCGCCAGTAAATTTCATAAGGGACCGAAAACATTTCAGGTTCAAATTTCAGGTAAGAATTATTGCTTTTACTGACAAACCCCTCATTTGCACGGTGAATCATATTAAACGTTCTAGTTTCTGTAGCTGTTCGTACTGAATCACCATTTGGATCCCAGATATAATAGCTATTAAAAGTAGTTCGAGTCTGTCCTTTAAGAGTTACGTCTTTGCCGCCACTTGCCCAAGAACGATAGCGTACTTCCCAACCATCCTGACCATCCCAACGTTCCGTATAATTCTCGGCTTCGATGATTTTCGTCTTGATCTTGTTCTGATACATCTTAACATCCACATCGTCTATTATATAGACCTTCCCGTTTGATGCCTGAAAGGTGTCGACTATTGAAGACAGGTTAACGTCCACCAATAAAGAGTCACCGTTCATGGAAAAATATCGTCCGTTATGGTCAATATCCTCAGGATGAAGTATCATATCGCTTGTTATATGCTTTAGAATCTCCTTCGCTTGCTTATCTGCATCATCCTGCTTCATGTATTTGGCATATTTATTTTTCAATTTTTCAAACGCATTCGAATTAAGAAGAAGCACATTAAACGCCTTGGTTTCGTCTCCTAAAGGATAGCTTTCCAAAAATTCGTTGCGAACTTTCCAAACGGTATCATAAAGGGGATGTCCGGAAATGTCTACTCCTTTTTGAACACTTCGATCCATATCCATAATTTCCTTGTTTTCTGAAAGGATATAGTCTATCTGTTCATATCCGGTTTGTTTAACAAGGTACTCCAGAATATTATCTCGGTCGGTTATAACATTATTGATTTTATGCAGCACTCCATTGGAACATACCCGATTCGATTGGACAATACCTGCACCGGAAATACCCGCTGCATTAACCGGAATGCTCTTTTCGTTGATCATTTGAATATTTCCGGTTTCAAAATTGCCAGATTTGTCAACGTAATACGCATAGTACGCGATGTAATTTTTTATCCACTCTTTTAAATTGACCGTATCCGAGAGGGTTACTCCTGTCAGAACGTCATTTTTCGGTGCAAATACTGTAAGGGACTGCTCCTCTTTCAAGAATGTATCATAACCTGTCCGTCGCAGGATGTCAGCAAAAATTGATAAATCCGGATTGGACGCAATGGCCTCGTAAAGGTTTTGGGACCTCGCCTCGTCTCTTAACTTGATATCATTTTGCCAGGCATCACAAGCTACCAACAAGGTAGAAAATGCGATGAAAAGCCCGATTTTGAACAATGATTGTTTCATACGTACATTTATTTTAAGGTCGTATGGCATTGACTCCATACTATCGTTTTAAAGATTTTTTCATTGCTTACACGATCTTATTGTGAATGCAAGCCGGTTTCAAATTATTCGGTTATTTATGCAGCATCATTAATTAACAACAGTAGTATCAGGTGGACATACACCCTCCGGGAATATTTGACAATTTGGAACTTCAGGACCTATCCAGTTACCTTTAATATCAACTTTTGGCCACAATTGATCTTCTTCAATTGGAATAAACTGAATCAAATCCCAGTTTCCGGCTTGCTGTCCACGTCCGCCGGTAGTAGCTTCAAATCTCAAGACATGACGCCCGGTAGATTGAACATCGATAATTCCAAGCAAATGCGAACACATCACCGAGTTGAATTTTTTTGCATTGTACTGTTTCCAACCGTCTATCTCAATAGCCTCTTCACCGCTTGTTGCCGGGTCTGGCATATATAATGACATGTTAAAAATATAGGGCAATACCTGGTCGTCGTAACCTACCTGCTTAAAAACGGATTTCAAATTCAATTCCAGTTCCCTGCGGTAGCAAAGCCATACTTTGTATTTACCTTCAATAAGAACAGGCGTTTTAAATTCTATCCATTGGGTTGTAGTGCTGTATAAATTGAAACGCAGGGCATCACCATATGAGTATTGTGCTTTTTCATCCAAAGCGGTTGGTATACCACCGCACCAGTAATTGATTGATGACGGTGCTCTTCCCCCCCAAGTTACTTCCGACAAATCACCAGGCATGAAGTTGACATTAGCACCTAACTTGCGGAAATTTTTTAAGGCAACTATTTCGGGTTGTTCAGCAACATCCCAATAGATCCGATATGCGGTCCGATTTTTTATTTGGATGTTTCCGTTAATTTTTTGGATTACGCCATTCGAGCAACTTAAATCTGAAAATTCGCTTTCTCTGTCTATAGGAATACCCGCCTCGACCATTTGACCTTGATTCAATTCATTAAGCAAAATAACGTCGAGATTCCTTTTGAAAGTAATCACTTGCTTAGGAGCCATCGTTTGCATACTGGATATGTAGAGCAGATCGGCTATGTATAAAAGTGAATTAACACCATGATAGGCAACATAATTACGCAATAACGTAGCCGAATCTTCTATAGCTGGGGTGTTCGTACGGAGATCAGTCAATAATTCACTAACAGAATGGATACCCGCATCAATAAAGGCATTATCGTCCTGGATAAAAAAAGTATACCAAAAACCATCCCTTACCACTGCAAACGAATCTGCCAATCCAGAACATTCGAACACTTCTTTCATAAGGGAATAATCTTCTGGTAATGCCCTGATTGCATCAGTTATGGTTTGTTGTGGAGGTGTCAGGACTTTATCAATTACATGTAAAATTCCATTTGCTCCTCTCAAGTCTTTGACCGTAATTCTTGCCTGACGGTTTACAAGATAAGAAGTATCGAACTTCGTGGTCAGGTATTTTTTTGCAAAATTTGGAGAAGCCAATCTTCCGTCTATAAAGTCGGAAGTTTTCAACGTATCGTTTATGAGATGGTATTTGACAATACTTTCGGCTTCTTCTTTGGTCAAGTCATTTAAACTGATATTCCTCTCTAACAAATAAGCATCTACCGCATCGTTCGTAGGGGCAAATAATGTATATGCACCGTAAGCATGTATTGTTCCAGTATATTCCGCTTTATCAACAATAGACAAAAAGGATGTTAAGCCTTGATCAATCATCAATTCATCTATCATTTTATCGTTGTATACCTTATATGTTTCGCCCTCCATGCTTTTCACGAAAAGGCTTTCACAGGAAGTCATCCCTACTGTTCCCACTAGCAGGAAAAGCATTCTGAAAGCATTAGGAACAATTTTTTGAAATACTGTATTTTTCATAAGACTAAGTATTATCGGTAAAACTCATTTTGTACAAGCATCTTGTTGGTGCTCAATTCATCCAGGCTAATTGGCAAATAATGACTACCAGTATTGCTCGTCCATTTATTTAGCAAACTATAGGCCTTTTCAGGAGGAGCGGCAAGAATTGCCAAACGCGTCAGATAATGTTCATTTGCAGCACTGTAATTATCTCTTTTTGCATGGCGTAATACGTCGAACCAGCGTTTGCCCTCAAAAGTGAATTCTCTGGCTCTTTCGTTGAGAATAAATTCCTCCATTGTTTTACCGTCCAAATTTCCAACATGTTGATACAACATATCGGTAGATTCAGGCGCGTTAGCTCTGTCGCGAATTTGTTTGACTAATGTTCTGGCTTCGGTCAACAACGCTTGATTGTTGTTATCAAGAATTGCCTTTTGTGTCAAAGCTTCTGCCTTCATCAAAATAACATCGGCCAAACGGTAAAAAATCCAGTTACTGTACGAACTACCAATAGGTCGATAGGTGAATTCGTCTTTAGATAAACCAATCCATTTCCAAATATATCCCTGCTTGTAAGAAACACCTTCGCCGCGCATGTCAAACCAGCCTCGGTCGAGACTTGAGGGCATGAAATATTCTGCATTAAAATTTTCCATTTTAGCTTGCAGTTTGGCGTAACCACCGGGCAGGAACATGTTACAAAACGGATTTGCCTTGTCTGTTCCGAATTGCAGTTCGAAAATGCTTTCAACACTGTTTCCCTGAACATACATCGACAAAAAGTAGGAAGAAACGTCGCCCTCATTAACATAAAAAACCGTATCGGGAACTCCGGGAGTTTTTCCATCAACCAAAACCTGCTCCCTACCTACTGGGATTAAGGAATATTGTCCCGATTCAATAACTTGCGAACACAAATCTTTGCAATTATCGTAGTCTCCTTTCCAAAGGTAAATATCCGCAAGCAGCGTTTTTAAGCTAAAGGCATTGAAACGACCTTTGTTGGATGCCAGATCCAAATGACTGTATGGAATATCGTTTTCTACGTTTCGAAGTGAAATAATGAGGGAATCAACTATGGCAGTATCCGAGGTGGTCGGAATTGCAAATTTCTGATCATCGTAAATACTGGCCTTGGTTACGTAAGGAACATCTCGGAAAGTGCGCAACAAGTAAAAATAGGCTAAGCTTCGGATACATGTGACTTCTGCCTCATATTGTTTCAGCAACGTTGTGGAAAAAGACATATCTTTTACTTGAGCCAATTTTGCCAATTCAAGTACCGTGTTGCATTGATTGATCGTTCTGTAAAAATAGCTCCAATTGGTATATTGATTTGAACTTACAATTTCACCGTTGTTAATAGCTATCAGGTCTTCATTTGCAGAAGGGGTAGGCACAACCATGTCTGCACGCAGTTCCCCCCATAAAAAATAACGTTCCATCATATTGCTCTCCATCAAAGAGGCATAACAACCCATAACAGCAGAATTTGTTTCTTCCTTGGTTTTCCAAAAGCGGTCGCGAATAACACCATCTTCTGGTTCAAGGTTAAGCCACCCAGAGCAGGACGACAGTGTTGCCAATACTAACACAAGCAACAATCCTGTTTTTATTTTAGTTTTCATAAAATTCTATTTGTTAAATTTATCAGAATGAAATGTTTAAACCAAAAGTGTATGATTTTGCGACTGGTGCCCGGGAATAATCCTTACCAGTACTTAAAGAAACTTCAGGGTCTTGTCCGGAGTACTTTGTCCACACATAAAGATTATTGACAGTCAGATAGAGGTACAGTTCCGATATGTTGTTTTTAGCAAGCCATTCTTTGGGGAGAATATATTTGAATGTCGCTGATTTCCAGCGCAGAAACGAACCGTCTTCTACAAAGCGGTCGGAAGCAAGCCAATTGTAGCCTTCACCATATAAGGCTCTTGGCAAAAGGTCAGCAGGGGCATCAGCAGGATTATCATAGGGATGACGCCAACGTTTCAGTACCGCTTTACTTTGGTTGTCGTAATTGTACATTTTTTCCAATTCCATACGCGTCATATTGATGACATCATTACCGTAACGAAAATGGAAAACAGTATTGAATGAAAATTGTTTGTATTTTATGGACGGTGTCAAACCTCCATAAAACAGTGGATTGAAATCTCCCAAATAGGCAATATCTTGATAATTGATATTTCCGTCATTATTCAAATCCACATATTTGGCATCTCCTGGTTTGAACGTATAGTCAACGGTGGGATAACCGAAGCGCATATATACAGGAACACGGACACCTTGGTCGTTAGTGGTGTATATCGGCTGGTTGTTTCTGTCTTTTGCAATAGTTTGGGCTTCGTTAACATAAACACCGTCGTATTTGTATCCATAAAAAGAGCCAAGGGGTTGATTAAGCATGATACGAGTCAGGTATGAACCGTTAGTATCCCAGGTCCCGCCATACAAGTTAGCATATTCGTGTACTTGCTTCACTACGTTTTCATAACGAGCTACATTGAAAGCAAGGTCAACATTCCAGTCGCGGTCTTTCAACACCTTATAATTCAGGCTCAATTCCCATCCCTGGTTCTCCACTGTACCATAGTTCATACTCATTGTGCTAAAGCCCGACGACGTGGGAATGCTTACATTTTCTGTAAATTGGTCAGTTGTTGTTTTTATATAATAATCAAACTCGAGGTTAAACTTATAATCTAATGCAACTAAGTTAAGTCCGTAATTCTGCTGGGTGCTCTTTTCCCAGCGTAATTCTTTCAATTCGAGATTACTCGGATACGTTGCACTGTTGTTCATATATGTCCAATCGTATGTATCGTAATTATTGTAGAACATATAGTTTTTGCTGGGTGCTTGCCCAGAATACCCATAAGATGCACGAAGAGAAAAATCGTCCAACCACTTTAACTCTTTCATGAACTTTTCGCCGGAAATACGGTATCGACCGGAAATAGCCGGAAATAGTCCGAAACGGTGATTTCTACCAAAACGAGAACTTCCGTTATAATTCAAATTCCCATAGATGGTATATTTGTCCATAAACGTATAATTTACATTGAGAAAGCTTTCAACCAACCGTTCACGCGAGGAGGGTGAACTTCCCCCACCAGAAGGATAAATCCGGGAAGGTATAGACGGATCCTGTAATTTAGGATTAGCAAGATTTGATGAATTGGCATTATAGGAATAGCTGCTTCCTTCGTACGAATGAATACCGACTACACTGATAAGTCGGTGTATGTTTGAATTCGCAAAATTTGGCGTAAAAAACAATTTATTGAACGTATTAATGGTAAAACTTTCACCGTCGGCATCTGACGCACTGTTTGTCTGCTCGTTCGACCAAGGCAATCCGGTCGCAGATTGGGGAAGGAATTTTTTCGTTTTTTGGTTTAGTGTTTGAAAAGACACATCGAACGTATATCGCCATACTAGATTTGGCTGATACTGAAGCGACAGTTTTGGCAAAACTGTTTCGCTGAGCATATTATTCTGACCGTCTCTGGCCATCGCAACCGGATTGAATACATTGGGATAACTTCCCTGCGGATTGTTTACCGGTGTAAAGTAATTTGGGGTTTCTATTCCGAATTCATTGAAATAATAAATACTCTGATTTGGCGCTTTGGTATAGGCATGCGAGCGAACATCGGCACCAGCACCACCGCCGCTTGGAACGTAATTCCTTTGAATATCGGAATGAGTATAAGCCATGTCCGCGCTGAAACGGAGTTTATCGGAAACGAAGTAGTCAAGGTTCAAGCGTGTATTTATGCGTTTCAGTCCGGTTTCGATCGTATTACCTACCTGGTCGAAATAACCGGTGGAAAAAGCGTACCTCACTTTAGAACTACCTCCTCGTACCGACAAAAAATAATCCTGGGCCGAACCATTTTGTGAGACAGCATCCACCCAATCCGTATTTTGCGAATAATTGTAATAAAATTCGGGATTGTTCGGGTCGTACGCGAATTGTGGATATTCCAACGGATTTAGGGTAATACCTCTGTTCAATTGGGATTCCAAGATGAGCGATGTATATTCGTTACCGCTCAGGGTCGGTATGTGTGATGGTTTAGGATAAAATGAATTGGTCACACGGAAAGATACTTGGGGAGGTGAAATCGTACCTCTCTGGGTAGTGATTTGCAAAACTCCATTGGCTGCTTTTGAGCCCCAGATTGCTGTTGCTGCTGCATCTTTTAAGACCATGATCTCCTTGATATCTGAAGGAGAAATATTCAATAATTGGGAAAATTCTTCTTCAGTGGCTGTTGAAAAATCAAAGTCGGAACTGATGGATGTCTCCAAGGGCACACCATCCACGACAATCAGTGGTTGGTTATCTCCTGAAAAGGAAGTGATACCACGTATTCGAATTGCCATACCACTACCGGGATCACCTGCATTGGCGGTAATATCCACTCCGGCCATACGACCCTGAATCATCTCGTCCACCGAGGCAGCGTGTAAATCGGCAATTTCAGAAGCATCAAGTCGTGAAATCGACATGGATATGTCCCTCTCATCAATTGACATGCTGCCTACTGTCCGTTTGGGTTTCGATGAAACTACCACTTCACTCAACGTCGTATTTTCAACCAAGGATACTTTTATCGCCGTATTCGAGCCGATAGGAACAACAACCTTTTTATAACCGATACTACTTATCGTCAAGTTGTTTTTTACATCGGTCACATACAAGCTGAAATTACCGTCTAGATTTGTCACCGTGCTCGACACAACTCTATTGTCTTTATTTGATTCGATAACGGAAGCTTGTATGATCGGTTGCTTGTCGTTGAAGGATATAACGGTTCCTCTAACCAAGGTTTTTTCTTGAGCAAACAAACTTGCAGAAGATAATAGCAGGATTCCGTACAACAAGCATAATTTTAGGACAAGTCGTCTCATGTTGTTATATTCTATTTAAGGTTATTCAATTAATTACTTTTCAGGGTGAAAGTAAAGAAGTTGTTTACTTCATGTAGCACAGCCTTGCATGCTATCCTGTTACTTCTGAAATTATTTGGGATTGCAGTTCCAGTCACTACACCTCTCTGAACGCGCATTAAAGAACTCAGACCAAAACCAGCGGTTACCAAAATTTGAGTTCCAAGAGTAATATTTTGAGGAGCGAATGTTATCAACCCGCTGGTCGTTTTAGTTATCTCAATACGAGTAGACGCACTGGTCAAGCCCAGCCCTTCACTAGTTATTTTCAATATGGTCGGTGCCAAAATTCGGTTTGGAGACATGGGGTTTACCGGATAAATGAAAGTAAAACCATCATCAGGAAGAACATATCCCTGTAGGAAATGAGCATTCAGGAACTGAGTCGCTTTAGCACGTGCGACTAAATCTCCGCCTGTAATGATGTCCAATGTGGGTAGGAAACCTCTTGTTACTGCCTGAGACATGGCTGAATTGTTGACCATCAATACGGTATAGAAATTTTCAACCTTTATTCCATCTAAATCGTCCGTGGTCGGATTTTTCAGACAGGCTTGT
>Ga0209430_1001679_pt1 | contig 15810 bp, 13 predicted proteins | sample BarGraIncub1133A_FD_184504 | JGI IMG/M metagenome (GOLD analysis project Ga0209430, IMG submission 184504) | Arctic peat soil microbial communities from Barrow, Alaska - Barrow Graham LP Incubations 11-33A (SPAdes) (version 2) | ecosystem: Environmental > Terrestrial > Soil > Wetlands > Peat... | reverse complement strand
AGTCGATTATTGCAGCAAAGCAATTATTCAATTATTAGTTAAGGGTTCACCATCCTGTGGGGTTTTTCATTTATATAACTGCCATAAAATCAAGGGTAAGGAACTTTTGGATATATTCAATGATTTCGGCTTAAGTATTAGAACTCTGGATAACCACGAGTTCAAGCTATATGTAAAAGATGTGGCAAAAGATGAAGGCAAAAAAGATATACTACAAGGTATAATTCAGGATTTTAACAATGAAATGGATCTAAGTTCCCGGTCAGCAGTAATTGTTGATTCGCAAATAACACAAGATTACTTGCAAAAATTGAATTTTAAATGGCCTGAAATAGGAAGTAAATATATTGAAAAGATTATAAGGTACTTGCAAAAGGTTGGCTTTATAAAGGAACAAAATATGTAATAGAGATTAGGAGATAATAACCGTGGATTATAGTTTTTCATTTACCTTACTTCACATAAGCACGCTACTGGTTACTTTTATTGCGATACTAGTGTTTCGAATGAAGCAAAAAGTACAGATTCATTACGTCTTTTTATTATATATGATTTGTTTAATGATTTGGGATATTGGTATTTTGTGTGACTCATACATGCAAATGTATTTTGAACGGTCGGACCTGTTTTTTATATTAATCACCCATATGGGAGTTATCATTGCACCTGTTTCGCTAATGTTTCTAGGCATAATATTTGCTCATACAAAAATAAGGATTTCCTGGAAGTACCTGCTTTTTTTAATAGTACCTATAGTTTCTTTATTAGTTTTAGCAACAAATGATTTTCATCACTTATTTTATTTAAAATATTCTTTGAATGTTAATGAAACTATCGTTGGACCATATTTTATAGTACATGCAATATACTCATATATTTGTACATTAGTGGGTTTATACTATTTAATTGTGTACTCAGTGAAAAATTCGGGGTTCTTTTCAAAACAATCAATTTTAATATTTATTGGCAATGTTGTTCCCGTTCTCATCAATATATTGATAACTCTAAAAGTTTTTTCGACAACTTTATATGTTACTCCTATCGCGTTTTCATTTTCTGTAGTATGTTATATATATGCTATATTTAAGTATGAATTTTTAAATGTTACTCCAATAGCCCTACAGAAAGTTGTTGATCTTATTTCAGACAGTTTTTTAGTGTTAAATGAGAGGTTGAATATAATTGATTACAACAAAACCTTTGTTGAAATTTTTGGAAAAACTCTGAAAATAAAAAGAAAAGATACAATTGTCGACCTTTTAACTTCAAATGCTACATTAGATTTCGAAGTGGATTTATTCTGCAACTATATAGCAAATGCAAGGGAAGAGAAAAAGTCTGTAATATTCGAAAAGCATATTAAGTTAGCCTTGGTTGATAAATACTTTACAATTGAAATAACTCCTATTATTACAAGGGATAATTATATAGGCACAATAATCCTTTTCAAGGATATAACCCAGAACAAAAAAGATTTAGAAATCATCAAGAGAAACCAAGAAATGCTTATTGAACGGGAAAGACTTGCTTCGCTTGGACAATTGGTAGGAGGTATCGCCCATAACTTGAAGACGCCGATTATGTCTATATCCGGCGGGTTAGAAGCTTTACGGGATCTTATAAATGAGTATAGCGAATCAATTATAGACAGTGCTGTTACCATTGATGATCATCGGGAAATTGCACGAGAAATGCTGCAATGGATTGAGAAGATTAAACCTCATTGCGCATATATGTCTGATGTAATTTCTGCTGTTAAGGGACAAGCCGTACAAATGAATGATTCGTCAACGAATAGTTTTACGTTGGAAGAACTGGTAAAAAAAGTTGAAGTTTTGATGAAGCATGAGTTGAAAATACATCATTGCAGCCTGAATATATCTTTACAGGCAGATAAGAAAAATTCTTTGGTAGGGGAAATTAACAGTTTGATACAAACCCTTAACAATATTATTGTAAATGCCATACATTCATACGATAATAAGATTGGAGACATAAACTTTTTAATATCCGAAAATGAAGACAATATTGAGTTTGCTATTACGGATTATGGCAAAGGAATGTCCAAGGAAATACAAAATCGATTATTTAAAGAGATGGTAACGACAAAAGGAAAAAACGGAACAGGCCTGGGTCTATATATGTCCTATTCAACAATAAAGGGACACTTTGGCGGAAAAATGTGGTTTGAGTCCGAAGAAAACAAAGGTACAACCTTCTACATTTCAATACCAAAAATGAAGGCCGATGCGTACCAAGGAGGATCTTTCAATGAGGAGACAAAATACTGAAGTTTTGACCGACTATAAAATTCTCGTTCTTGATGATGAGGTAGGAATTATAGACGCGATAGCAGTCATGTTAAAGCGGAGCGGTTATAATTTTACTGGGGTGACAGACCCTCTGGAAGCTATAGAGAAGTTGCAGAATGAGCATTATGATATGCTTATTCTCGATTATTTAATGCAGCCTATACATGGAGACCAGGTGGTGAAAAGAACAAGAGAATTTAATCCGGAGCTGTACATAATCCTGTTAACGGGGCATAAGGACCTAGTGCCACCGCTCGAAACAATAAAAGCACTGGATATTCAAGGGTACTGTGAGAAAAGCGATAAATTTGATCAACTGCTCCTCTTGATAGAGTCAGGAATAAAGTCAATCTCTCAAATGCGAACAATTAACAGGTTTAAGGATGGACTGAACAAAATTTTGCAGGCAGTACCAAAAATATATCAGCTTCAGCCTATTGAGAATATCCTGGACGAGATACTTGCCCAAGCAGGTGCTATTGTCCAAACCACTGGTGCTTTTATCCTTGTGGATGATACAAAAAACTTAGGCAGATCCAGGAGCTTATACAGAGGAACTGGTAAGTATAAGTGTAACGCTGAAAATTTTATGGATATACTAGGTCCTGGCATGATAGAGCGGATCAGCTATATGAGAACCTCGAAAGAGGTGGTAAAGCTAGAATATGGAGCGATGTTTCCTCTTATTAATGAATATTCACAGGCAATTGGGGTTATCTATGTTGAAGGCAGTGATATGGAAGAAAGTTATAAGCTTCTTGAAATTTACTCATGCCAGGCAGCTACTTCCATTAACAATGCCATTTTGCATTCGGTTGTAAATAGCAAAAATGATGAACTCACCCAAACGTATGACCAACTTAAAATAAGATATATGGAAACAATCGAAGCTTTGCGTCTTACGGTGGATACAAAGGATGTATATACAAGGGGGCATTCCGATCGGGTTGCCTACTATGCTGTAAAAATAGGACATCAATTTGGTTTAAGCGATAAAGAGCTTGAAATACTTAGAGTTGCAGGAATTTTTCATGATGTTGGAAAGATTGGTATAGCCAATGAGATTCTTTTGAAAAAGGGGAAATTAACTGAGGATGAATTTGAGGAAATAAAAAAACACCCATCTAAGGGTGCACATATCCTTGCTGCCATTTCAATGTTCAAGGATATCGTACCGCTGGTAAAATACCATCATGAAAGGATTGATGGGAAGGGCTATCCGGAAGGGCTAAAAGGTCATTCCATCCCCTTCTTCTCCAAGATCCTCGCTGTTGCAGATGCTTTTGATGCAATGACCTCAGACCGACAGTACAGACCGCGATTGGCACTTGTCGAGGCCAAAAACCAACTGATAAAGGGAGCTGGTATACAGTTTGACTCCGAAGTTGTCAATAAAATGATTCTTCTCCTTGATAACTATGATCAAATGGTGAATGAAAACACAGAAACATACAGGTAGAAATTAAGAAACCTTTTAATGCATAAACAGGTATTCTTCCAGTGTTAAATTATTCTGGCTAATTTTTTTAGCAACGGGTATTCCAACATAACGAATATGCCAAGGCTCATACTGATATCCTGTTATTAATTCTTTACCTTGTGGAAAGCGAATTATAAAACCATAATTTGGGGCATTTTCTTTGAGCCACTTACCTTCCTTAGTTTCTCCAAAGGATTGAGTAAGCACGTAATTTATTGAGGGACTGGTTAAATCAATTGATAAACCCGTTTGATGTTCACTTTCGCCAGGTCTTGCACTGGATTGATTTGCATTGGAGGATGCTTTAATTTTATTTCCAAAGATATTAACTTGTGCATTATATGATCTATATCCTGATACTCCTAATAAGGATATATTATCTTTTTTTGCCTTTGCAAATAATTGCTCTAATGCCTGTGCAGCTTCAAATCTCATCAGTTTTTGAGGAAGAAACTCTAGATATAAAAATGGTATATTTGGTACCACTAGATTTTGTGGAACGTAGGTACTTGGAAGGCTGTTATGCTTATTAACCAATGCCAATATAGAATATGGATTCTGAATAATATGATAGTTAGAATTCAAAAACAGTTCTAAATATAATTTGGTTTTAGGTCCATATATACCGTCAGCCGCTAATGCTTCGGGATATTTTTGCTGAAGTGAATATATAGCATATGATGTTTTTCTACCATATACACCATCTGGAACTATATTATATCCAATAGCTGCAAGTGCCCTTTGTATTAAAAAAACTTCTGAGCCAGTGCTTCCTATACTATAGATACCATATGGTAGTATTATATCCGGAATGTTTAAAATTTGGCCGACATCCAGATAATCGTTTTTTAAATTATTTAAATATTTTAAGATATCAATGGTTGCATTAAATTTTTTAGAGATAAAGTATAATGAATCTCCTGGTACTACAATATAAGTAGTCATCGTTCTCACTCCTAATAATAAAAGTAATATATATTATGCAAATAAAAGTAAATATGTCAAAAAAGTTCTTCTTATTTATAAGGGTGTATATCCTATCATGATTAACTTGTGGTAAAATATATGCAAGTTAGATGAAAGTTAAAGGAAAGGTAAATATATGGGGAATTATAAAAAAGAAGCATTAGAATATTTATTGAAATTAGAAAATTTATGTGAATGGTTAGAATTTGTTAAACAAAAAACATCTCGCGATGAATTTGTTAAAGCTGGAATAATTACAAGGGGAGAATTAAGACACCCTAAATATCTTAGTTTACGAAGAGATATAGTTTTTTGGAAGGGAACCCAAGGTTGGACAAGATACAGGGATTGGAAAGCTGCTTTAGTATGTAAACGACAAGAAATCAATGAACTTGATGAGGACACACAGTGGTGACTTTTTCTCATCGCCATTTTGATAATTTGTCAGCTTCCTTATTTTCTTTTCTAGGAAGCCATATTACATTGATATCATTGCTGCTTTGCAATCTAGGGATTACGCAAATATCCTGGCGCGTAAGGCCCTTCCTTTTTAAAATAACATTAATTCTATCCAAATCTTCCGTGCAGGTATTGTTTTTTTCAAGGAGTATTGTATTAAATAATTTTGCATTTGGAAGATGGTCTGTATATATATCAATACAAAAATTCTTGGGTTGGTGTTCTTTCTCAACATGTTCTAAAGTTTTAATAACTGCAATTAATTCTGCATAAGCTATGGTTCCTGAACAGAAATCTTCATAGGTAGTAGTGTTACCCTCCAACATAATAATGGAGGATATTTTACATATATTTGAGTTTCTAATATTTGAAGCATCTGTGTGTATAGTAATTTTTTTATTCATAGAATTTTATTTTATCCCAACTAGCTATTCATATACTGTGATGCTGTGTTCAGGTCTTTAACTCATTGATTTTTCCACATATATTGTAACACTTAAAAGGCACTATAGTAAAACTTTTATGTGAATACAATTTTTATGAGGTTAGATATGATCATAGAATAAGTGTTATTGAAAAAATGTTAATCTCTACACTACATTTTTTTGTTTTGTTTGTGATATTATAAAGAGGGAATAAAAAGTATTGAGAGAGAGGGTCTCTATTATGAAAATATGTATTTTGTCCGGTAATCCAAAAACAAATGGCCTATGCCAGTCAATAATTGATGCAGCAAAGCTCGGTGCTACTGAAGCGGGCGCTGAGGTGAATGAAATCAGACTCTGTGACTTGGACATGAACTGCTGCAAGGTTTGTGGTGACGGTTGGGGTAAATGCCGTTCGGAAAATCACTGTATCTATGGTTCTGATGGGTTCGATGAGGTAGTAGCCCGCATTCGGTGTAGTGATGCAATTATTTTTGCATCTCCAGTATACTGGGGAGAGACATCTGAAGCCTTGAAGAGTTTCATTGACCGTTTTCGCAGGTGTGAATTTGGTCAGGAAGGAATACTGAGGAATAAACAGGCATTGATTATTGCCTCACCGGGTGGTTCAGGGAATGGCTTATTAAGCAGTTTTGAGCAGTTGGACCGTTTCTGCCGTCATACAGGTGCTATTATATTTGATTATATTGGAGTTAATCGTTGGAATAGTGATTATAAAAGGTTGGCAGCAAAATCTGCAGCTTTTGCAATAGCAAGTGGTAGGAAAAATGGTGACACAGCTTAGGTTCTGAGGAACAATGTAATAAGTATGAAAAATATTTTAGTATTGTAGGCATTCAATCTTATCAAGGGTTGAGTGCTTTTTATTATGACTAAATTAGAGTTGTTTTGAGATTTATGGCGATTATTAATCATTTTTGTATAATATTAGGATAGATATAATAACGAAAGCATATTCAAATTTAGCCGTATATGTTAGTATGTAGAGTAGTTAACGTAAAAAATATATTTTGTAATGTACGTAATTTGTTATTAATAAACCTATTGGGAGGTTTATTAATAAATGGGGGTAGCAACATGGGGCATAATTTTGATAACAAAATTATAGAAGCATATTTGTATTCGCGTGAGAGCATTATAACAGAGGTTAATGATGAATTCATAGATCTCACAGGCTTTACAAGGGGTGAGCTGCTCGGTAAATCTCTTATAGAAATAGGAACCATGATAAGAATTAATACACAAATATTTCTTGAAAATATAAATACTAATTATTCAGGATATGTATTCACGAAGTCGCTTTCTGTAAGAGATGTGAACATATCGCTTTTTCATGGTAAAGAAGCAAATGAGAAAACATATACTTTTGTTGAGAAACCAAATTCCAGACTTGATGATAAGCTGATTTTTATGGAACAAACATTGTCTGATAACATAGTGGGCGTATCTGTTTACAGTGTACCTGATCTCATAATGGTTAAAGTAAATCAAAAATATCTTGATTTTCATGATTCTCCTTATAATGAGGAGGAAACTAGTATAGGTCTATCTATTAGAGAAATCGTAACTGGATATGTTGGAACCCAGTCTGAAGTTATAACTAATACCGTTATTGAAACACGAAAGTCCAGCTATCTAAAAGAAATAAAATTTGAAAGATTCGAGAGGGGTATAACTTATTGGGATTCCACTAGAACACCTATATTTGAAAATGGAATAATGAAATACATAATGTTTACTACTTCTGAATCTACTGAAAGAGTCTTAAAAAATGAAAGTATAGAAGGGCAAAATAAGATAATTGAGAAACAAAAGGAGCAGTTAGAGCAACAGAAGTACGAGTTAGAACAAAAAAATATTCAGCTAAATAGTATACTTGAAAATTTAACTGAGGGAGTGATGGTTACAGATAATAAAGGTAAATATATAATGATGAATCCAGAAGCAAAGAGGTTAATTTTTCAATCGGACAAAGTAATTGATTCAGGAGATACGTTTAAAAATTCTCGCTATTTTGATTTGAAAGGCAATGAGCTATCATTTGAAGATCTCCCTGGAATTAGGGCATTAAGGGGTGAAAAATTCAAAGATATAAGAATGTCAATAAAATTCCCTCATAAGACATTACAAGTAGCTGTTAGTGGAACGCCTATTTATGACAGTGAAGGAAAATTTACTTTGGGGGTGATTTGCCACCAAGATATGACGGACTACTTTAAGCATGAAGAAGCTATAAGAAGCCGATATGAATTCATGGACAAAATGATAGATACTTTTGATTTACCTGTTATTAGATTTTCATGTCCAGATTTAACGATTATTGATATTAATCAAAAGGCATTTAGTACACTTAAGTTGCTCCTACCAGATATTAAATCAATCAGGGAATTAAAAGGGAATAAGTTTGAAGATTTATTTAATACATTTAAACAAAAAAATGAATATTACCGGTGTATTAATGAAGTGATAAAAGAGAAGAAAACAAAGTATTTGAATAAAAGCGCTCAAGTGATAAATAAAAACGAAGTGTATTGGAATGTTATCTTTGAACCCATAATTGAAGCAAATGAAGAAATTGTGGAAATATTGATTTTAATAATAGATGTTACTTCTGAAATAAAGTCTAATATAGGCATGGAAAAAATATTAAAATTGCAGGAAGAATTTTTTGCTAACATATCTCATGAACTAAAAACGCCATTAAATGTTATTTCTGCAACAGTTCAGTTACTTAAGATGTATTATAGTGATGAATCCCTGTACGAAAAGAAGGATTCAGCTATTAAATATATTGACTCAATGAAGCAAAAACTGCTATCGGTTATCTAAACTCATTAATAATATAGTTGATTCATCAAAGATTGAAGCTGGATTCTTTGAAATGAACTTATTAAATAATAATATAGTGGAAGTTGTAGAAGAAATAGTAATGTCTGTAACTAATTTTACTAACAGTAAAGGATTAAATATTATTTTTGATACGGATAGTGAAGAAAAAATAATTGCTTGTGATCCAGAAAAGATAGAGAGAATAGTATTAAATCTTATATCAAATGCTATAAAATTCTCACATTATGGTGGTGAAATATTTGTTGATATTAAGGATAAGGGTGAATTTGTTGAAATATCAGTCAAAGATAATGGCATTGGGATTGAAGAGAGGTACTTAAATCTGATATTTGATAGGTTTAAGCAGGTAGATACTTCACTATCTAAAAATGCAGAAGGCACAGGGATTGGCTTGAGTTTAGTTAAGTCAATTGTAGAATTACATGGTGGTAGTATATCTGTTGAAAGCGAATATGGAAAAGGGAGTAAGTTTATTGTTGTTCTTCCTACAAGGGAAGTAATGCAACAAAATATGGTATTTAGTAGTAACATAAGAGATAATAGTGAGATTATTCAAGTGGAACTTTCAGATATCTTAAGAGTGTAGAATAATGTCTGCTATTTTAAAAAGCTAAATTTTTAGTGAAAAGGATATCAAAATGAATAAAAAATCCGATATGAAAGCCCCTACATTAAAAACACGTTTAATATCATGGTATTCGGTGATAATTTTTATTTCATTACTTGTTTTAGGAAGCAGCAGTTATTATCTTTCATACAAGGTCATAATACAGGACAGCACATTATATAACCAGCATCTTACACGTCAGTTATGTACAAATATTGACTTTTATTTCGATGACATGCTCAAAACCACAAATTCGCTTGCTCTAAATTCATATATACGATATGTAGGTAATTACTTTCAGACTGTTAAAATAAATACCAACGTAGCTGAAATAAAGAATACACTATTCAATGTTTTTATAGATAAAAGGGATATAGACGATATCTGTATTCTTTATAATAAAAAAGTATTGACCTCATGTTTTAATATCTATTCAAACGAAAAGTTGGAGAAAATTGCAGATTACTATAATATTCGAGATATTTACTTGAATTCAAAGGTGCTTCCATTTACTACGTCAAACAATACTGGCAAGAATGTTTTTTCAGTAGTAAAGAGTATTTATACACCAGATGACAGCAACAAGTTTCAAGCCTTTGTTATTGTTAATTTTAATATCGATAAAATTGATGATATATTTAAAAGTGTAAACCTTGGGAATGATTCTTTTGCATACATTGTTGATAAAAGTGGGAACATCCAATATTCATATAACAAGGATAATGAGTTTCAAAATACTCTAAACAAACTAATAGGTGGTCAAAAGATTGAGAAGACCTACAGCACAATTGAAAAGATAAATACCCAAAAATTTTTGATTTCCATCAACCCGGTTACAACCTCGGAAATGTATGTAGTATGTGCTGTGCCATTAAAGAATCTAACAAGCCAGTTATCAAATATTGGAAAAATTACGATATTTTTAATACTGTTTTGTACATTATTGGCAGTAATAATTTCATTTATTTTATCTTCAAACATAACAAAACCCCTAAGAAATTTGGTGAGTCATATGTCACTTATAAAGGAAGGGAATTTTGCATCCTTAAGTCATAATAAGACAGGCTCTTATGAGATTGGGGTGTTGTATTTAAAATTTGATGAAATGATAGCAAGAATAAATAGATTAATGGTTAATATAAATGAAGAAAACAGGCTGAAAAGAAAAGCTGAACTTCAAGCGCTCCAAGCACAAATTAATCCACATTTTTTATATAATACTCTGGATTCTATAAACTCTATGGCAATCTTAATTGGGGCAAAGGATATTATGAAAATGACAACTTCTCTTGCAAAGCTTATGAGGCTGAGTATAAGCCGGGGCAAGGAAATAATTACTATTAAAGATGAACTTGATCACGTAAGAAGTTATGTGGATATACAGAAAATCAGATATAAGGATAAATTTGAGTTACTCCTCCAGATGGATCATGATATTTTAGAATGTGACATTGTAAAGCTCGTAGTACAACCTTTAGTAGAAAACTGCATATACCATGCTTTTGAAAAAATTGAATCCAAGGGAATTATAATAATTAGAGGGTTTTTAGAGAACGAAAACATAAAGCTTCAAGTAATTGATAATGGCTCTGGAATAAATGAAGAAAAATTGAAGAAAATAAATTATTCCCTTATGAACTACAAAGGACATATTGATGATCTCAGCATAGGGATTTATAATGTTAATGAAAGATTAAAACTATATTATGGAGAACAATATGGAATTAATATAAGCAGCAACGAGAACGAGGGTACAATTGTTGAAATATTAATACCTAGGCAAAAAGAGGGGCTGGTGCTTTAGTATTATGATAAGAACTTTAATAGTTGATGATGAAGAATTACTAAGGAAAGGCCTTATTGCCCTGATTGATTGGCAATCAATTGGTTTTGAAATAGTTGGTGAAGCGGGTAATGGTCTTGAAGCTTTGGAATTAATTAAGAAAAATCCGGTAGATGTGATAGTAGTTGACATAAGAATGCCAATTATAGATGGTATTGGTTTGATGAAAAAAATAAAGGAAGATTTAATAAATGTAAGAGTAATTGTATTAAGCGGATACGATGACTTTAAGTATGCTCAGTCTGCTATAAGCTGCGGAGCAAGTGCATACATATTGAAACCTGCTGAAGAAGAGGAAGTTATGAAAGCTCTTTTGACTGTGAAAGAAGAAATATTAAAGGAGCTTTCTGAAAAAGAATCAAAACGGAATTTGAAAGATAGTGCTAAAAATAATTTTCTCAATAGACTTCTAGAGGGTAATATTTCACAGGAACAATATAGCAGTAGTATAGAAGAATTAAATATAAATTTCATAGAGGAATATTTTTGTATTGCTTTAATTATGCTCGATCATAAGAAGAAATTAAAAGCCATAAGTACGGAGTTTAATTTACTTAAAAATGAAATATTTAAAAAATGTAAAGATATTTTCTATATAAGTTATAGTGGGGAATTGTTCTTAAATAACACAGGCGATATTATAGTTATTTTTAGTGGTGAGGAAAGTATTTATGGGAAAGATGATTTCCTTCAGGAAGTACGGAGTTTTCTTTTCAACTCATATAAAGTAACCTGTACCATAGGTATAGGGCTTAAATCCAAGGGGCCAGGCAGTATTAGTAAGTCCTATTTTGAATCAAGTGAAGCATTAAAGTATAGAATTACTTTTGGAAGGAATATGGTTATAGACTACAGCCGTATACTGGGCATGGCTAAATATATTTTGAAGTATCCATTAAACCTTGAGGTGCAGATTATCAATTCAATAACAACAGGCAATGAAGCTAATATAAAGAAGTATGTTGAAATGTTTTTTGAAGATATTTTTAATAACAGAGTTTTAAGTTGTGACAGCATTAAACCTCTGCTCCAGGAACTTTTGATCTCAATAAAACGATATTTCAAATGGCAAAAGTCAACCCATATATCAGATTTACAAGGGGTAATAGATGATGTTAATAGCTATAATGATATGAAGGAAGTGGAGACGCATATCATAGATTTACTAATTAAAATCTGTATAGAGAATATGGATTATAATAATACAAGTGGCAAAAAAATAGTTGACGATGTAAAAAAATATGTAAATGAGAATTTTGCAGCCAAGATATCTCTAGAGGATATTTCTGAAAAATTCTATATTAGTAAAAGCCATTTCTGCAGAGTATTTAAAGAAATAGAAGGCGTGAATTTTAATAAATATATAAACTTTGTGAAGATTGAAAAGGCAAAGGAAATGCTAAAGGGTTCTTTCCATAAAAACTATGAGATTTGCGAAGAACTGGGGTTTAAAAACACAAGTCATTTTAATCAATTATTTAAGAAAGTAACAGGTATGACACCAATAGAATATAAAAACCATAGTTAAGCACCAGAGATATCTTAAATATTAAGGTATCTCTTTTTTTATTTAATAATTTTGCAATGACATGTTAGCAATTTTAGAACATAAATAACAATTCTGAATATTTAATAAAAATCAAATAATTTATATAATGAGTATATAAATTATAAGGAGGAGATCACATGAGAAAAAGCATTAAGAAAATTGTAAGTATCTTATTAGTGGTAGTGATGTTCACAGCAGTAATCTCTATGTTTGGATGCGGAAAAAACGATCCTGCTAAGGTTGAAAAAGTAACATTAAGGTATGCAACACATTACAGTACTACAGACCCTATGTTTGCAGTAAGAAATGCAGTAATTGAAAAATTCAAAAAGGACAATCCTAATGTTACAATTGAAGACGAGAATATGGCAGCAACCCAGTATCATGATAAGTTGAAAACTGAAATAGCTTCCGATACGCTTCCAGATATATTCACAAATTGGGGAGGAAGTGAGGTTTACGAAGCAGTAAAAGCTAAGAAGCTTATGGAATTGACAGAAGTACTAGATAAAGACACTGCATTTAAAGGTATATTTTTAGATGGACAGTTTAAGTCTGCAAACCTTGCATTTAAAGATATTGAAGGACTATATGGTATGCCTTTTAACAATATAACAGCAGGCTTCTACTATAATAAAGATCTTTTCGATAAAGCTGGAGTACAGATTCCAAAGACATGGGACGAACTTATAAATGTAGTTAAGAAATTAAAAGATACAGGTACAATACCATGGGCTATTGGTGGAAAAGATGGTTGGAGAGTTCAACATTTACAAACTGCTTTAGCCTATAAGATGTATGGTACAAAATTAGGACAAGATCTAGCAGAAAGAAAAGTTAAATATGTAGATACTACAGTTGATTCATTCAAGAGAATTGAGACATTAAGAGATCTAGGTGCATTTGGACCTAATCCAGCATCGGTTGACTTTTCACTGGAACAGAATATGTTTATGACTGGAAAAGCGGCGATGAACTTTAGCTTAAATGTATATACAAGCCTGTTTGAAAGCGATACATCCGAGATAAAAGGAAAAGTTGGTTTCTTTCCAATGCCGTATTTTAGTGAAAAACCTGAATTTAAAGACTCTGTCTACGGTGGCGGTTCAGTTGTTTACAGCTTGAATTCGAAACTTACAGGAGCAACCAAAGAAGCAGCAATAAAGTTATTAAAAGCATTCTGTGGAATGGACGGACAAAAGGAGTTCTTAAAGGCTAATGCAATTATTCCAGTTGTAAAAATTACTGATAAAATTGATGTTCAGCCTCTTCAACAACAATTCGTTGACCAATTGGCAAATGCAAAGGAATTTGCAGGAGATTTGACAGAGAGAGATACTTTGCCAACAATGCTTAACAAGTTAAGAAATGTTAGTGTAGGATTATTAAACAAACAGCTAACAGCTGAACAAGCAGCCCAAGAAATGGATAAGGAAATTGAGCTAAATAAGTAATTCATAACAAATGATAGCAGGGAGTGTTTTTCATTCCCTGCTAATAAATAATAGTTGGGGGCAATGGCAGATGTTAAACTTTAAAAATAGTAAAAAGATAATCATATTATTTTTGATGCCAGCTTTAGCATTTTATCTATGTTTAGAGATATATCCTGCTTTTAGAGGTATATTTCTTTCGTTTTATAAATGGAAGGGTATTGGTGGCTCCGAATTTAAATTTTATGGACTAAATAATTATTTTGAAGTATTTAAAGACCCTGTATTCTTGCTGTCCATCAGGAATCTTATGCGGTTTTTAATTGTAAGTCTTATAACACAACTTCCAATAGCTCTTCTTATCGGATATTTGCTTAGTCTTGGACTTAAAGGTACGAGATTTTTTAAAATAACTTTTTATCTTCCAATGATTTTATCAGTAACAGCAATTTCTCTTTTATGGAAGCTAATTCTTGCAGCAAATTACGGACTTCTCAATTCCATATTAACCAGTGTAGGACTTGAAGGCCTAACGAAGGCTTGGCTTACAGATCCAAGTACATCCTTTAATAGTATTATACTTATAAACAGCTGGATCCATGTAGGTTTTTACATGGTTATACTACTGGCGGCTATACTTGGTATACCTGAGGATATATTTGAGGCTCTAAAGCTCGATGGTGCAAATGGTGTTGTAGTTTTTTTTAAGATTATTATTCCTTTGGTACGGGAAATGATAGGTGTGTGTATTGTCCTTATTATGACACAAACCATGAAAACATTTGACCTAATATATGTTTTAACTTCGGGAACCTTTGGACCCAATGATATCAATCAAGTACCAATTGGTCTTATGTATTATAAGTCATTTATAGGAGATAACTTCGGAAATGGAAGTGCAATAAGTACTTTAGTATTGATATTTGGGGTTACCATTTCAGCAATTGTATATATGAAAGTCTTTAAAGAAAATACTTCTAATTAAAGAATATGGGTGATAATAGATGATTGAAAGACTAAAAAAATTAGCCCCTGGAAAAATTACTTCGTACCTTATCTTATTATTTTGGACATTCCTTACTATATATCCACTGTATTTTACTTTAATATCCTCACTTAAAACTCAAAGTGATATGTTCAGTAATATTTTTGGTCTTCCTAAAAAAATTCAGCTTGCGAATTATACTGAACTATTTACACAGATGAAGATACAGACATATGTTTTCAACAGCTTATTTATATCAACTGTAACGGTATTTATACAGGTAATTATCGGTGCCATGGCATCTTTTATACTAGCAAGATTTGCGTTTAAATTTAAAAAGCTAATTATAATATTTTTTATGGTAGGTATTTTAATTCCTATGCAATCAGTGATGATACCCATTGCTTTAATTGCTAAAAGTGTAAATGGATATAACAGTTATATATTTATGATTGCATGTTATGTAACTTTTGGTATTCCATATTTTGTGTTTGTAGTAACCGGATTTATGAAAGCTATACCAAAGGAAATTGAAGAGGCTGCTATTATTGATGGATGCAGTGGCGGTAGTCTTTTTTGGAAAATTATAATGCCATTATCGCTGCCAGCTCTTTCAACTATGGCTATACTATCTTTTTTTGGAGCATGGAACGAGCTTATACTTGCACTAGTTTTACTAAAAAGAACTGCGATGAAGACTATTTCTTTAGGGTTAATAAATTTTGCAGGGGATCAGTTCGCAAATTATCCCGGACAGTGTGCAGCAGTAATTATAAGTATATTACCTACGCTTGTGATTTACCTGCTTCTCCAGGAAAATATTATAAAAGGAATGACTGCCGGAGCTGTTAAGGGTTAGCTGCGGCATGAGGTCGGGAAC
>Ga0209430_1001677_pt1 | contig 15820 bp, 7 predicted proteins | sample BarGraIncub1133A_FD_184504 | JGI IMG/M metagenome (GOLD analysis project Ga0209430, IMG submission 184504) | Arctic peat soil microbial communities from Barrow, Alaska - Barrow Graham LP Incubations 11-33A (SPAdes) (version 2) | ecosystem: Environmental > Terrestrial > Soil > Wetlands > Peat... | reverse complement strand
TGTCACAGGTAGTTTCGCATTGCTTTTTTGCTTAATGCTCACCTTCTACCTGGTTTTTGAGAAGAAAAGTGGGTGGATCAAAGTTATCATGTTGTGGGTATTGATGCTTATAACGATCTATATTTCGAAAGAATTTCTTTTCTTTCAAACCGAAGAGACGTTATTAAAGTTCCCTTTTTTGGATATAAATACAGGCGAACAGCAGTTGTTTTTTCTTCCTGTTGCAGGCATTCTTTCATTTCTGCCGCTAATTGCCAGAATTAAGTTCAGTATGCCCGATAAATTCAGGATTTCTGTTCTTGCGAAAAGACTTGTCACAACATTTGTATTGGTTATCGCTCTTTCCTGCATTGGATTTCAGCGGTTTGATATTAAATTGAAGGAGTACTTCCATGTTGAGAAATTGTTTTATCAAAATAAATTTGAGGAGGTTATTGCTTATAATATAGCGAATCCATCGTCCAATTCACTGACGATCTTTTTGAATAATATAGCGTTATGTGAAACGGATCAACTGAACGATTTGCTTTTTCATTTCAGGCAAAGTTCGGATGGTAACACGCTATTTCTGAAATGGGAGATGATAGGTGAGGTACTTAAACGTGGCGGATATTTTTATTACACGATCGGTATGGTGAATGAGGCACACCGCTGGGCTTTCGAAAATATGGTAATGACAGGACATTCACCCGAAGGGTTAAAGATGCTGATCAGGACCGAATTGATTAGTGGCAATTATAAGATGGCATCCAAATACATCGACTTATTAAAGAATACCTTTTTTTATTCAAAGGAAGCCAGAGCATTCGAAAAACTGTTGTTTAATGATAAGGCTATTGATGCAGACAAGGAGCTTGGTGTAAAAAGACGCAATATAATAGAAACAGATTTTTTTTCAATCACAGATGATGCCAACGTCAATATTGAAAGAATACTGTCTAAAGATTCACTGAACAGAAAGGCTTTTGAATATAAAATGGCATTTCTTCTGCTAAAAAAGGATTATCAGCATATTACGGAATTCCTCCCGCAATTTGAAGGGTTTGGATTCAATAAAATACCAATGCATATCGGAGAAGCAGCGATTGCATTTTCGACCTTAAACAATAAACCATTACCCGTATTAGGAAGACTTTCTATCGATCCTCAAACAGAACCCAGGTGGACGCAGTTCCTTCAGACTTTTCAGGCGAATGGTAATAACCTTAAAGCGGCTGAGCCTGCCTTGCGTAAAGATTTCCGGAATACCTACTGGTATTACTCGTTTTACCGTTAACCCGAATCCAGGTTAATTAACAGGAAATATATCTTTGACCAACAAGCCTGGTGTGCTAATTCACATTCTGGAAATGTCGGTCAACAAAGGTGTACTTTTGATCGCCATAGAGCGAATGTCGATCAACAAAAGGCGAATACTAATCAACATAAGAGGAATATCAATCATCATAGGGGAAATGTTAATCAACATAGGGGCAATGTTAATCAACATTAGAGTAATTCCAATCAACCCAGGAAGAAAGTGAACTGACACAAATTGAATTACGATAGACATTCAAATTGATTGAGAGACACTGGCTGATCTCAAATTGAAAATTCAAATATGCAACACCTCCTTATCATATAGCCAGCCATTATTTATTTTAAAGCGCAAAGAAAACCCCTCTGTTTTGCAGAGGGGTTTAATAATGTTGTGGCTAAAATTTAATTATACCCAGGATTTTGTACCAATTGTGGCGCTTTGTTCATTTCATCGCGCGAAATCGGAACCCAATAGAATTTTTTATCAGTAAACATTCTGTCGTCTGCTTTATCAGCTTGGTTATAGATCCATTTGGTAAAACCGGTATCATAGTGTTCAATCCTCATACCGAAAACGGGCTCAATTACCTGCTCTGCAATCATCCAGCGACGCATATCGTAAAAACGGTGGCCTTCGGCGAAAAACTCAATGTTTCTTTCGTCCCGAACATACTGACGGGCCATTGCCTGATCAGTTGTTGTCCTGCTTGGAAGACCTGCGCGTTTTCTGACCAAATTCATCGCTGCAATACCATTCTGAAGATCTGCTCCACCCAGTTCAATACAGGCTTCAGCATAGTTCAACAAAATTTCAGCATATCTGAATTCGACCCAGCTATTTGTATTATTATAATACTGCCCAGCCGTTGCCGGATCCATAAATTTCCGGATGTTATAGCCTGTTTTTTGTCCGTTCCATGCCTCTATCAGACCTGCACGGGTATCGATCCCGCTTTTATAAGGAACAGTCTCACCGACAGTTTTAAAGTAATACCCGGTCTGAACCTTGTTCTCAGGTTCCAATCCGGCTGCATCAGAAGGTCTTGGTTGCCATGGAGCTCCGTCATAAAGAACACAGGCATAGAAACGAGGTTCGCGACCGTTATAAGGATTACGATTTGGATCGGCTGCCAGTTCGGCATCAGTAGCGGTGCGTAAATTTAAATCGCCTGGGGTGTATTTGTCCCATTGGAATTTAGTACCGTCAGCCATTTCGAACTTTCTGACCGCTGCCTCTGTAGGGTCGTTATTACCCCAGTTATGGTAGCCGTTAGGACCTGACCATATGTTAAAGTGATTGACATTACCTCCGGTAAGCGGGTACTGAATCCCCCAAATGGTTTCGCTGTTCCATGCACCCTTTTGGTTGAATATACCGAAATAGTTATCAGCATAACTTTGAATCTGTGCAGCAGTCAATGGTGATGGTGGTTCGCTTGTGGTTCCCACAAGTGCAAAAGTGCCATATTTGCCATCCATTACATCCTTGGCAGCATCGCGGGCCGAGGTCAACAGTGCTGTCTGACTACCTGCAGGGAAGGAAACTAACGCATTGCCGGCTTCTTCTGTCCATCCGCCATTGGTTAATTTACTGGCACAGAAAAGTGTAACCCTTGATTTTACAGCAGCAGCTGCAGCCTGAGTTGCACGTCCCTGTTCAATTCCGGATGCCGGTAAATTATCGATCGCGCTTTGGACATCCTTCAGTATAAAATCAAGCGTTTCTTTAATGGTCGATCTTTTAGCTGTGCTGTAATCTTCACCCAGTTTATAAGGTTTGTCGCTAAGTATTGCACCACCATAAACCATCAGAAGGGTTGCGTAATCATAAGCCCTGATAAAATAAGCTTCCCCTACCATCTGCTTTTTCAGCGCGTCCTGGTTTACAGACGGAACTGCATCGATACCATCTAGAATCCTGTTAATATCCTGAATGTTAGCGTAAAGATTACTCCAACGCAGGTAACCTCCTTTATCGTCATCATTAAAAACTCCCAGCTGGTCAGGGCTCATCGTCCCTTTTAGCATCACATAGTTGGCAGGACGGTGAATGCAAAGCAACTGGTCGGTACCATCACCTAAGATGTCTTCGCGCATTCCCAAAATGCCATTTTCGACATTTCCACCCATCCTGTCGTAGCATTTCCCAAGATATGCATTTACAACATTGATATCCGAAAATACAAGTTGTTCATTAAATGTATCAACGGCCTTCTGGTCAAGTACATTTTCTTTGCAGGCTGCCAGACTGAGCAGCAGAATTGCTATTGCCGTTATATTTAAAAATATTTTTTTCATATTCTAACTGTTTATAAGTTCTACAAATTTATTAGAAAGTAATGTTTGCGCCAATAGCAAACGTTTTCATCGTAGGATATACTCCCGGGTTGTTGGTTTCAGGATCCCATTTTTTGGTAGCGCTGTAAAGTAATGCCAGGTTGTTACCTGATACGTAGATCGTAGCTCTTGCCAAACCAACTTTTGCAACGTATTTCTGTGGAATTGCATAGTTCAATACCACATTCTTCAAACGGCAATAGGCCGTATTTTCCATCCAGTAGGTGCTCATGCGAACATCTGGCGACCAGTAAAGGTCATCGCGGTTATAGGCTCTTGCGATGTTGGTAACCGTGTTGGTTGGTGTCCAACGATTGTCAAATTGCCATTGGTAGTAGTTACCAGCTTCACCACGACGATTGTCGTATTGGCTGTTTTTCAGGAATTTGCCCTGTCCCTGAATCTGTACGGTCAACGTGAATGCTTTATAAGCCAATGCTACAGTAGCTCCGTAATAAGTTTCAGGTGCATCAACTTTTTCGACAAGAATCTGGTCGTCACCATCAATTTTACCATCGCCCGATACATCCCTGAAAATCACATCACCTGCTTGCGCATCGGTAACGTGAGGGGTGGCATTCACCTGTGCCATGTCTTTGTAAATACCGATGGCATCATACATCTTCCATGCCAAATAGGAATGACCGGTAAGTTGTTGCCATGGTACAGCCCTTTTAGGTTCGTCCTGGAACACAACCTCGTTGTGGTTATAGCTGATATTGGCGGTTGCGTCAATACGGAAATCGTTGTTAAGTGCCTTGTGGAAACCTAATTCGAGTTCAAGTCCGCGGTTGTCAACAATACCAATGTTTTCCTGTGGCAGCGATAAACCTGTAAAGCTCGGTACAGAAGCATCTTTGGCGAAAAGAATATCTTCTCTTCTTTGATAGAAGAATTCAGCATTCAAACTAAAAAGATTGTCTGCAAATTTTGAATCGAACCCAACGTTATAGGATGTTTGTTTTTCCCAGGTAATAAAAGGATTGGCAACAGTTGGCGGGCCAACTACTGTCTGGATTGCTCCGCTTGTTCCAAATGTCATACCTGTACCAATACCGTATTTATCCATGTACTGGAAGGAAGCTCCGGGGTCATTACCCATTTTACCAACGGAAGCACGAAGTTTAAAGTAGTTAACAAACGACAAATTGGCTTTCCAGAAATTTTCTTCAGAAGCACGCCATCCTAGCATTAATGCAGGGAAATAACCAAAACGGTTAGATGAAGGGAACTTAAGTGAACCGTCAGCGCGGAATACAAATTCGGCAAGGTATTTTCCTTTATAGTCGTAGGAAGCACGGCCGATATACGATTTACGTGCATAGATGGAAGCTGTACCTTTTATGTCCTGGTCTTTGGCATTACCTGCATCCATTGTCTGAATAACCGACGAAATATAATATTTCCGGTATGCTTCGAAATAATTGTAGTTGGTTTGGTACTGCTCGAAACCAGCAAACAAAGTCAGCGTGTGGTCGCCAAATGTTCGGTTGTAATCGAAGTTAACCATACCTGTCTGATTGATGTTGCGATTATACCTTTCGCGGTTTTCGGCAGATGACAGACCTCTCAGGGTTGGAGTCAGCGGCATGGCGGTTATAAATCCGTCAGAACCCCTGGTTGCCTGGTCCCAGTTGGGGTAGTACAATGTCCAGGGTTGATAGAATTGCTTGTTGTAATAATTGGTAATATCATAGCTGTATCTTCCTGATAAAGAAAGACCTTTTATCGGAAGAATAATTGTAGCATTAAATGAGCTCAACAAACGGTAAGTTTTCTGGTCATTTTTTCCTGCGCTAAAAGTTGAGGTTTCAACAGGGTTATCACCATACTCAATGTCTGGTCCGGGTTGACCGCTTGGCCAGAATGACCAGTTGGTAGGAACCAGACGGGTTGACTGACCAACAATGGCGTCAGCACTTTTGTAAGGATATTGACGGTCAGTTAAGAATCCTGCAAGTTCAACACCTGTTTTTAACCATTCAGTCACCGGGATATCCAGTTTTGTCCGGATGTTGTACTGTTTGTACTTGGTCGATGATGCTTTATACATCGCATCGTCAGTTTTTAATCCAAAAGAAACGTAATATTTCATTCCATTTTTCGATCCGCCATCAAGGGTGAGGTTGTGGCGTGAAGTGGTAGACCATTGTTTAACTAAGTCACCATACCAGTCGGTATTGGGGTGCTCCCATGGGTCCTTACCGTTTCTGAAAAGTTCGATATCTGCATCCGAATACCTGCGGGCTTTACCCTCTTCAACCTGGTATTCTGAAAGCATCGTAGCATAATCGCCTGCATTGGTAACAGATGGCGTTAACGTTGGCGTCATAACTCCCTGGTAGAACTGATAATTCAGGCGGGTTTTACCTTCTTTTCCCGATTTGGTTTTGATAAGGATAACACCATTGGCAGCTTGTGCTCCATAAATTGCTGCAGACGCATCTTTCAAAACAGAAAGACTTTCAATATCATTAGGGTCAATTTCATCCATTGACCGTCCGGGTACTCCATCAATTACAACTAATACCTGAGGCGCAATATTGACATCATTTGACAAACGAGTCGTACTACCGTCCGTATTAACAGTTGTTCTACCACGAACCTGGATTCTTGGAGTTCCTTGACCTGGTTCACCGGTTGTTTGCATAACGATCGTTCCGGGGATCAAACCTGAAATTGCATTCGAAACGTTCATAGCCGGAATTGCTGTTAGTTTTTCACCTTCTACAGATGCAACAGCTCCAACAACATTTCCTCTTTTCTGGGTACCATAACCAACAACTACTACTTCGTCAAGGTCAGTCAATTCCGCCTCCATCGTAATGTTAATTGCATTTCGGGTACCAACTTCAACTTCTTGTCCTTTCAATCCAACGAATGAAAATAGTAAAGTTGCGTTTGCGGGAACATTTGAAATTGAATAATTTCCGTCCATACCGGTTATTACGCCGATGGTCGTCCCTTTTATCATTACCGTTACGCCAGGAACAGAGGCGCCCGTTTGATCAGTAACTTTTCCGGTTATCGTCTTTTGTTGAGCAAAAGCCATGCCGGTCATGAAAAACATAAGAAGGACCAGAGATAGTAACTTTCTGGTATATTTCCCCTTAGGTAGAAAAATCTGATTTTTTAGTTTCATAAATACATAAACTTTAAGATTAGTAAATAAAAAGATAAGAACGCTTGATTGTTTGTCTTATTGTTATTGAGTTGAATTGATGTAGTTAAGTGCCTGTGTTTTAGTGTTTAGTAGTAAAATTCCATTGTGTTATCATAAGCATTTTAGCGATAGGCATCAAAACAATCATTTATATAAATCTTTGAGGTTCAGGATCATCAACAGTTCCAATAATGCTGTTAATGTTTATCCGGTATTTCTCGACACAGCTACTTAGTCTGGCTATAGAATGGCGGCTGCTCCCTGATACAGGTGAGATACCCACCTGTATTTAAAAGTTAAAATGATACTCTCAATTCATATGCAATATTTTTAATGGTTAATGTAGGTTCTTAATTCTTATAGAAGTCAAATATACTTTTAAAAAGCATTATTCAACTCTTTCCTTACTTTTTTTATTTTTATCTCTTGTGGAAACTATTTAGTTAATTCGAAAATAAAGGTGCACAGTAATATATTTTTGTTGTCTTGGTTAGTGTGCAATACATTGAAAAAAAAGATACTTAAGTTCTATTTTAAATTTTTTTTATTAATCTTCGTTTTTAACTTCCCAATTACAACAATCAAAAACTAAGGCTTTAACTGGTTGGTACTGGTTGGTACAAATATATACTAATTGATTCTTTTTAGTATTGGAAAGAAAATGTTTTACAACATGTTTTTTAACACATTGTAACATTTTTTCGTTCAAAGCATCAAAGAACTGCAAATTTCTAACTTTTTACCTTTTAATTGCATATTAGCCAATGCTTTCTTAATAAGCATAAACGGGGTTTGAATTTGGATTAATCTGTATGAGAACACCACCTTCAACAATTTAATTTTAAATCTGCCAAACCAACTTCTTTTATCCGGTTGGTACAATTTTGAAGCAAAAATTTGTAATTCGATTTGTGGATCGTTTAGTGTATTAAAAAAAGTGAGAGTTACACTTTTAACGGATTTCTCTCACTTTAATCGGATTAGATGGACTTGTCAAATTTTATCTCTTGAATTGGCATTGAATACCAACTCATATATTCTTTGAAAGTTAAAATCAAAAAGGAGATTATTACTTTGCTTCTGTGATTTCGATTACCGCGCTCGTTAAATCGCTGTTATTTGGCAACGAAAGACCTATTTTCATCAGGTAATCCCCCGAAAATGTTTTGCCTTCTGCGATAAACCGGCTCCGGCTATTGGGCATTTTATTGATTTCTTCGATGCGGTAATTCTTGTCCGGGTCTAAGCCGAATAAGCGTACCGGACTAAACAACCCGAATAACCTTGGATGAAGCGAATAAGAGAAAAGTATTGATTTACTCTTTTCTTCGTTGGTATACATGAGGACTGCTCTTTCTTCTTCGTAAGGTGAAACCAGGCGGAATAAATCTCCTTTCCAGATCAGATCTTTCAGCCGGTTGTAATTCTGAACGGCCTGTTTGCTGAATTTTAGCTCATCTTCGGTCATCTCATTCACACGTATATCGTATCCCATTTTACCCATCATGGCAACATCAGTTCTGAACTTCAACGACTGTTTTCCCATCGAAGTGATGTGGTTACAAGTAGCGATGCTTGGGAAAAAATAGGAATAGCCCCATTGAATAAATACGCGTTCGTAAGCATCGGTATTGTCGCTGGGCCAGAATTCGGTGAAATATTTCAGTGCTCCGTAATCGGTTCTGCCTCCACCACCAGAACAAAGCATAATGGGCAGATGTGGATATTTCGTGCGTAAGCGTTCCATCACGCTGTAGAAACTGCGCACATACTCAATCTGAATATGCGACTGATTGTCTTTCAGATACGTCGAATAGGTATTGGTCATCATCCGGTTACAATCCCATTTGATAAAGGCAATTTTGGGATTTTTCGTCAACATATCATCCACCACTTTATATACAAACTCCTGAACTTCCGGATTGGTTAAGTCGAGGACAAGCTGATTGCGGTAGTAATGCTCATCGCGGTTCGGCAGTTTTAGAATCCAGTCGGGGTGTTTTTCGTACAGTTCACTTTTAGGATTTACCATTTCGGGTTCGATCCATATACCGAATTTTACACCTTTCGTTTCGGCCTGTTCAACCAGATATCCAAGTCCGTGAGGTAATTTCGTGGTAGTCTCCTGCCAGTCACCCAAACCTGCACGATCATTTTTACGTGGATATTTGTTTCCAAACCAGCCATCATCAAGCAGAAAGACGTCAACTCCAAGTTCTTTGGCTCCTCCGAATAATTCAGTTAACTTCTTTTCATCAAAATCAAAATAGGTTGCCTCCCAGTTGTTTAGAAGGGTTAACCTGCTTCCGTTACCATCAAGCACACCATAATTGCGTGCCCATTCGTGGAAATTCCTGCTTGCCTGACCTTTGCCCTTGTTACTAAATGTGAACAGAAATTCAGGCGTCACAAAATTATCATTCGGATTAAGGTGGTATTCCGAAGCAAATGGGTTTATGCCCGAAATCATCCTAAGCGAGTTGGTGTTATCAATCTCAAATAACATTTGAAAGCTGCCTGTCCAACCCAAAGTCCCTGCAATTACTTCACCTGAATTTTCATCCGCAGGTTTGTTTTTAGCCAGAAAAAATACGGGTGTCTGGTACATATCAGCCCTTGTTCCCAGTTTGCTGTCGATGATTTTGATGCCACTCGTAAGCTGACTCTCTTGCATGCGCATCTCCTTTGCCCAGTCGCCGTGGAATTGTGTAAGCCAGTATTTATCAGCATCCAGGTGCAGCATTGAAGAGGCGAAATTGCTTAAAATTACCGGTTTCTTTTCCTGGTGTTTGATCTCCGTCCATGTTTTAATAATGTCCTCCTTTTGAAAAGCTGTAAAATTCAGGCGAACCTCAACCGGATATTTAGGATCTTTCAACAGAATTGAAGTGGTTACCAGGTTGCCGTCGCGGGTCACCTTTTCGTCTGAAAACAATAATTCGAGCGATGGATTACCATCGTTGTGCAACATCTTGATGGCAGGTTCGAATAAATTGTCGGTTCCTGAAGGTATATATGCTTCGTGCAGAATAGGCAATAATTTGTAGTCTTCTGCATTTTTAAGTTTCTCGCCCAGGTAGACCTGGTATAATTTATGATTGTTTGCAACGGAAAGGACCAATGCTGTATTTTCGGTCTCGATTATCAATAGCTTTTGATTGACAGGCTGTTGCGGAAATTGTGCCGATGCATTCAGAAATAAACTGATGAATGCTAAAACAAACAAAATCTTTTTCATAGTTGTGGCATTAAAGTATGATTTAATTAGAGATGATAAAGGTATTGAAATATATTTCAAATTGCCGAATTGTGTATGCAGATTTTATGGTCTTAAAGGTATTTCAGGTGTTTTAATTTCAGGAAAATCGGGATTTACTTCGGTTTTATTTTCTTTTACATCCGTTTTTGGTTCAGGAAGTTTTGTATACATTTTCAGTACGCCACTTGCATGACGGTAGTAATGTCCCCGAAGATCCTTTGAATAATTGGTCAGAATTTCTTTCCCCAGACCGTTAACATCACCACAACGAAACAATGCCCTTGCAAGGATCAGTTCGCGTAATGAATTATTTCGGGTACTTGTGTCAGTATCGCCGGCAGGAGTCAATCGTTTAGCCGTTTGAATATCTGGCATCGAATGACCTGTTACACCAGGAAGTTGAAGCAAATCATAAAGAATTAAGGCGCCCCGGTTATCTCCAATGGTTTCAAGCGCCATTGCAACCGCCCTGAAATGTGAGAATTCGCTTGCAGTAGTTAGTCGCTTAGACATATTCTCAAGAACAGGAATTGCCTCTGCTCTTTTGGTTCTTCCAAGCGCAATGATCAATCCATCAAGATAACTGATGCTTTTCCCAAATTGTCCCATTCCTGTATAATTCCACCCTGTATCCCAATCACTTGCATTCTCAACAGCCTCCTGCAATACTTCTCCACCTGCTGCATTACCCAGCATACCAAGAATTCTTGCATATGTCAGCTGATCTTCAGGCAATGCAAACAGATTGCCCGATGCGATAATCGCCGAGCCTGTTCCTGTTGTCAGAATAAAATCTCTTCGTTTCATAATTAGCTGACAGGCTGTTCTCTTGATTTTCTTCTGTAAAGTTCAAATACTGTAAATGCCACCACAGCTACAATAGAACCAATCGAAAGTGAAATATTGTACGACATGTTAAATCCTTCGGGGGCAAAAAATAAATAGGAGGTGACAACGATCGTCATAAACAGAGCCGGAAGAAGTGTGACGAGGTACGTCTTCTGTTCGCTGACCAGGTAAACGGTAATTGTCCATAATACTACAGCTGCCAGTGTCTGATTCGACCATGCAAAATAGCGCCAGATGATGCTAAAATCTATTAGTGTAAGGAAATAACCGGTGATAAAAAGAGGGGCAACGATAATCAGTCTGTTCTTTATCGGTCCTTGTTTAAATTTTAGAAAATCAGCTACAATCAATCGGGCACTTCTGAAGGCTGTATCGCCTGAGGTGATTGGTGCTGCCACTACGCCAAGTAAGGCCAATGCGCCACCCACACGACCCAGTAGGGAATTTGAAATTTCGTTCACTAAAAATGCTGCATTTCCTTTTTGGGCCAGCATTGCCTCATTCAACTGACCGACGCCGCCATAAAATGTCATTCCTATTGCGGCCCAAATCAGGGCGACAATACCTTCTGTAATCATGGCTCCGTAAAATACCCGGCGTCCCAGTTTTTCATTCGTAATACACCTGGCCATCAATGGCGACTGAGTCGCATGAAACCCGGATATCGCACCGCAGGCAATCGTAATAAACATCATGGGGAAGATCGGAAACTGATCAGGCTGGTCGTGAAAGTTATTCAGGTTTGCCAACGTCAGTTCTGGTATTTTGAAACCCTCTACAAACAGTGCAGTGATTAATCCTACAGCCATAAACAGTAGAGCAAATCCAAAAACTGGATAAATTTTACCAATTATTTTATCAATAGGGAGCATGGTGGCCAATATATAATAAATGAAAACCGCCCATACCCAGAAATTCATCGTAAGGTAATCTGGCGTCAGACTGGCAAGAATTTTTGCCGGTCCCATAATAAAAACGGCACCTACGATGATCATCAGCATCACGGTAAATCCCCTCATGATCTGCTTGGCATTATTTCCAAGATATATACCTATGATCTCGGTAATGCTTAGCCCATTGTGCCTGATGGAGAGCATTCCTGAAAAATAATCGTGAACTCCGCCAGCAAATATGGAGCCTAATACAATCCATAAAAAAGCAACCGGTCCCCACATTGCTCCGGCAACAGCGCCGAAAATGGGACCCAGTCCGGCAATATTAAGAAACTGAATCAAAAAGACCCGCCACCATGGCATGGGGACATAATCGACACCATCAGTTAGTTTGTAGGCAGGGGTTACACGCTTTGAATCAATTCCGACGATTCTTTCTATATACCGGGAATAGAACAAATATCCCAGAATGAGTGCAACTATAGAAAGTGAAAATGTGATCATTTTAAGAAAGTTAAACGTTGAACGTTAATATTGGAAAGTTAATTTAAAGTCTGTTCTTCCTCCGATACCAGTTTAGTTGTTTGGTGAGATCGGGTGATTGAACGGGTAAATTTAGTAGAAAATAGTAAACCCTGTTTGCTACATTTTCATTTTTACTTTCCAGCAGCATACTGAGTTTACGTTGATCTTCGTAATCGGGATTGTAGCGGTTTTCGAGAAGCGAAAATATCACATTCACAAGGTAATAATTATCACTGTTGATGTGGTTTATTAACTCCTGTGCAACTGGCCTTGTTAATTTCTCTGATTCGCGGATATATTCAATAGCCAGGTTTTTGATTCTGAATTCTTCACTTTCGAGTAATTTAATGCTTTCCGTTTGCAAACGCTCCTTATCAATGCCGGAAAGCTTTAAAAATTTTAGTGCTTGTCTGGATGATTGGTAATTTCCGCTCCGTAGAACAGTCAGTGCTGGCTCTATGAATTGATTGCTGTTCAGATCGGATTCGCTGATCCAACGAAGTGCCATTATTTGATTGTAAGGGTCTTTATTCTGTAAGATATTGGTTAGTAATTGATTTGAAAGGAAGTGTTTTTTCGTGTAATCGATTATACTATCTCTGCTGGCTCCGTAGGTAAGGTGCCAAATCGTGTAGGAAGTATAAGCTGCTTCGGGAACGATCCATGGTAAGAGATTAGGAAGGGTAGCGCCGGTAATTCCATCGGTCTTTTTAACGGCTTGTTTTACAGGATGTATTTCTTCAGGCGAGTAGAATCCGAGTTGGGAGGTGGAATCGGATAGTATCTCAGTAAGTCTTTTATAATCGCTTTCCGTAAATGGTACATGTTCTCTTTTTGTTAGCTCTTCACCCGGTGGAAGTGAATAGCCAATGAATTTCCCGGTCATTTCCCAATACAGCGTGATATCAACCGGGCGACACAAGCTATCGATGCAAACGGCAGTATAAATATTCCGGCTGAATGCCTCCGGCTGGCTTGTGGCTGAGAAATAGATTGTCAACGTATCATCAGGGATGGAGTCATTGAAGTTAATCAGGACTTTGCTTGTTTTGGTTGCAGTGACAGGCCGGAAGGGTGAATCAATAAACATCCGGCCCTTTTCGTCAGGTTGGATGCTTGCCATTAAAAGCACAGCAAAAAATAAAAGAATCCCTTTGCTCATTGGTTATTTCATTTCTGCAAGTGTGCCCCATATTTCGACCAAACTTGCCTGATCGAGCAACCATTTGTACGGATCATCTTTTTGCCCTTTCCAGTCCTTGCTGAAGAGGCCATTTTTATCGCGAATATGATTCCATAATTGATCCATATTATCCCTGAAAATACCGATATACTCAGCATTTCCATCCAAACGGTAAAACTCAGTATAACCTCTGAACAGAATTGCATTAAACCAGTTTCCTGTATTTTTGAATAACCTGATTCTCTTTCCTTCTGCAGTCGTGAATTCTTCCGTAAAATAATTCACCGCAGACCTGGCAATATGCTGTGCATCTTCCAGGTAAGCTTTTTTCCCGGTTAGCTTGTAAATCATTGCAGCAGCCTGCAACATTTGTCCGCTGTTGTAGGTGTATTTTGCATGACCTATTTTCCCCGAAAGGTTTTTGTTGTCGAAGTATAAGTAATCAGTCGAATCCTGCAAATTGGCTTTAGTCCAGTTGTAAATCCGAATTCCCCAGTTAAAATAAGCACTGTCGTTGGTTGCTTCGAAAAGACTGAAAGCCAGTACCGAGGCTGGTGCATTTGAACAGGTATTCTTCGAATGTTTTTTCTGCTCGCACCAATAAATACCACCATCAAGTTGTTCATCCCAGCCACTAAGCACAAATTGCCATGTTTCAATGGATTTTTTCAGGTATTCTGGCTTTTTTGTCAGCATGTAGGATTCACAGAAATCCAGGGCCAACCAAACATTGTCATCATAAAACCGGTCGGATTTACCAGCCGAAACGATATAGGATTGGTAACAGGCTGGCTTACGAACGGAATCATAATACTGCTGAAGACCGGGCAGAACATTCGTTTCAAGTAGTTGCCGATATTGTTTTTTGCTAGTAGTTTTTAGCAAAGCATTTACACCGGAGAAGACTCCGGAAGTTGGCCACAAATAGGCCACCCGCCGACCTGTTAATATATCATCACCTGCCAGGTAACTTGCTTTATTATCTTGCTTATAAGGGTATGTTTCATTCAGGAGGTGATGGTGACCTGAATTGTATAAACTGAAAATTTGTTGAAGTGTTGCTTTTGCGCGAATTAAATCATTTTCCGCTGCTTTTTCCTGAAAACCGGAGAAAACCAGGAATCCAGCGAGCGCAACCAAGACGACTTTTGTTTTATTTTTCATGTTCTTATTCAGACGGTTTCATCAATGTTCCACCTTCATTGTAATTTTGAGTATTCGGAATATCCAACTTTCCGGTTCCTTTTGCCATCAGTGATTGCAATTCTGAAAGATAGGACTCATATACCTTACGGGGAAGTGCACTATGATTTTTACAAACTGCAGCTGCCATGCCGACTACTTCACCCATCATTCCGGTAGTACGCATTACCCGCACTGTACCAAGAGCTACATGGGTTACGCTTATATTTCTGCCTGCCATAAACAGATTGTTCACATTGCGTGAATAGAGGCAACGATAAGGAATCGGGTAGGGGTAAATAGGTTTGTGCTTTGCAATCGAGAGAAACGCTTCCCCCGGAAAATATTGCGTGTTTTTAGGATCAGGATAGTGCAGGTCAACCGTCCAGGAAGTAGGAGCAGTGCCATCAGGGTATTTTACCTGGTCGGTTAAATCCTGTTCTCTAAGTACCAAATCTCCCGTCAGTCGGCGCGACTCGCGCTTACCGGCAATATAGGCCACCCAACTGAGCCTGCTGTTTTTGAAATTCTGATTTTCCGTGAATTTGTTTTTCAGGTAGGACCAGTTGGAGAAAACGACCATCAATCCATAATCCCGGATTCGTTCAAAGTCTTTGACCTGATCGTAATTCATGCCTGTTTCCCAAGGCCATTCTCCCATTTTTACAACCTGGGCATTTTTCTCATTGAAATTCAAACCCCATGGAAGGACCGGGAATAATTCCGGTTTTGAAGATTCCTCAGAGTACCATTGTACAGAAGAGCCCATTGTCATTTTATCTTTTACTTTCGGTGCTGTTGGTTCACCATATTCACCTTGCCCTTCGCGACCCATCATAAAGTCGGCTCCGGCAAGTGCACCTATCGTTGCATCGCCTGTACAATCGGCGAAGAGCGGTGCTTTAAACCGAAGTTCTTTTGAGTTTTCGATGTTTACGGCACGTACTGATTTGATAAGTTCCCCCTCTTTCTCAACGCTGTTTGCACGATAATTTAGAAAGAGGGTAATGTTTTTCTCTGATTCTACAGCATCCAGTTTTTTCTGATCTTCATAAAAAGAGGCGGGTTGTGCATTTCCACCCTTGACAGGTCCGATCTCGTTGACAAGATTTCCCAACGCAGGGAAGGGG
>Ga0209430_1001675_pt1 | contig 15827 bp, 22 predicted proteins | sample BarGraIncub1133A_FD_184504 | JGI IMG/M metagenome (GOLD analysis project Ga0209430, IMG submission 184504) | Arctic peat soil microbial communities from Barrow, Alaska - Barrow Graham LP Incubations 11-33A (SPAdes) (version 2) | ecosystem: Environmental > Terrestrial > Soil > Wetlands > Peat... | reverse complement strand
TCCATGGATGCCCCGCGAAGCTTTTGTTGCATGCTCCATCTGCAACAGTTTTATATAAAAAATTGCAGCACCAAGGCTGCGTATTATCACTTCTTAATAACTCATCTGGCCACGTAAAAGGCCTTGCTTCAGCACCACAATTCGAGCCTGAATTCATAAAAAAAAGAGCCGAATATTGACTCACCATTTGTGTAAAAACAGGGCTGTTTCAGCATTGATTTATAACTTTGTAAAATACCCCCGCCACACATTTTGCTCCACCATTGTTCGCACATTTGCGACGCCATTTGTCACGCCCTATTACAATAATAAAACCCCGTGTGACAAAAACCCGTCGCGCCATATAAACACTAATCCATCGTTTGTTCGCTTTCACAGGCATCAAAAATTTTGAATTATGCAAAAATAACATATTACTTTTTTGCCACAAAAAAGGTCCCTAGCCTGGCACCCCATTTGCTAAAACATATGCTAAATAATACTCTCAAAACAAGCTCCAAAATGCCACATGAATAGGCCCATATCTTGCATCAAATGTTGCGACATTGTGCTAAAATATATGCTAAAATTATGCTCCCATCACGAAGCATAATTTGCTAAAAAGCACCCCCTAAATAAGCCCATATTCTGAAGCATAATCTGCTAAAAAGCACTCTGAAATGACGCCCACACAATTAGCTTTTTAATGCTGATCAATCCTTTTGGTCATGTGTGGGTCGTTCTTTACCCATATATAGCTCATTATTGTGCAACAATATGTACCTTCACATGGACACACCCGACCATCGCATATGTGTGCCATTATTTGACCCATCTATAACCCGTTGTTGCACCATTATTAAGACTATATTCAACCCATCTCAACGCTGCCACATTATGCCGTTGCCACTGTTGCCCAATATCTGCCCAAACATTGGTGCGATATGCGACCACATTGTGGTCACTATGATCAAGACCATTTTGCTACCCTATATTTGACCATTAATGGTCAAACTGTGCCCAAGCTTTTATAACACTGGTCCCACGTTGGCCAATATGAAGACCATGTTGTGACAGCTTATTGGGTTATGTGTGACCAAGTGCTTGGTTATCTGTCATTAGTGTTATTTATTTGCAGGCTGATCACATAAAAAAAATGCACACAGCCGAGTTGGCCATGTGCATCAGTTTAGAAATAGTAGTTTGAATTAATGCGTCAGAGTAATAGGCTTATTGACTTTTTATATGCAACATAGTTGCGACTAAAGCCACCTTAAACAGTTTCATACGGCCGTTCCTGTCTTTGAATTAAAGTCACCTTATTTGGTCTTAGTTTAATTTTTATAGTTCATTTTGCATATCACATAATTCCTGCAAGATATTTTTGTCACCGTCATACATTGCAATTTCTTTGTCCGGTTGACGCCATTTCATTAATGCGTGTGACATAAATACTGCGTGAAATCAAAAAAAAAAACATTAATCACCCAGCTGATTTAGCCGGACGCTTAATGTTTTTGCTTCAAAAATCAGACCGAATATTTTGCTGATTTAGGAGATGTTGTTTTCACTATCAGATCATTAAACAAATCAAGCAAACATTCGATTGTTTGTTTTTTGTGTTGAATATTGATGTACTCGACAACCACTTGATTAATATCAATGCGATACTGAAATTCGTCTCTTACATCATCGTAGCTGATGGCGCTGTGATCGATATATGTGCCAATCAGACAGAGTGTTTTGATATTTTCTGAGGTGAGCATTGCATCCGCAAGCGTTGAACCGTTTTTGACCAGGCAATCAAGTACCTCAAATACCGTTGACGGATACTTTGAATTCAGACCAATATGGCCGTAATCAAACTGCCTGTCGATGCTGTCAGACAATAATTTTAAAGTAGCTTTGTCGTCGTCGGTGCCGTCATCATACAGTGCACCAAAGACTGAGCCCATGGTCAATTGGTTTAGCCGTTCTTCGTATTCGGCCATATCTGCGTTGCGTTTGGACATCACACCGTAGCCACCAGGCTGTTCGCTCATATAGGCGTCATGACCGGCATCTTCAGCCATTGCATCGAACCCGCCGAATACGCTGTACATTTCTCTGTGGTAACGTGCGATCGCTTCAAACGAACCGTTTATTTCTTTTAATGTTATCATAATTTTATTCTCCTATTTCAATTTTAATTTTAATTCTTATCAAACATGATCTCGGCAATTGAAAATTGCATGTTGAGCATCATATCAGCTTATGGTTTAAGAAGTGCACAGCTTATTTGTGAAAAAAGAGAGCACACAACCCTGACGGGTTGCATACTCTCTTACTTATTATTTGAATGAATCCGCCAATGACATTGGTTCATTCCATCAGGTTCTTATTTTAATTATCGTTAGATTCGGTCAATGTTTCGTCAAATACGGTTTTCAAATCTTTATATGTTGTTGGTTGAGTTTAATCAGACAGACCGGTTTTTAGTGACAGGTTATTATTTTCAAGAACCTGATAAATTTCTTTGATACTTTTTGCCGTCAGTGTGTGTAGTTCATGCAGATCGTCATGAGATAGATCAGTGAGTTCTCCCACGGTGTTGATGCCGTTGCGACGCAAACAGTCATGCGATTTGATCGAAAGGTTTAATATGTCGATGAACATATCAGATAAATATGTTTTCTCATGGTCCATCTGTTGTATTGACAGATCGGTTTTTATTACCTGTTCTCGCGCATTCAGCATCTCATTGACAGTTAGTATTTTGGCATCAATGTCAATATTGATATTCCAAAAGATGTCATCGATTGTCGATTGCAAGTCCGCATTATCCCTGTCACGAAGGTTATACTTCAGCGTGCTGTTCAGCTGATCTTTGACGTTTTTCTGTATGGCGTCGAGTGTGTTATTCAGCTCATGAATCTTTCGGAGATTCGATTCTGTTTCGGGTGTTAATTTATTATTTGACATAATGTTTTCCAACTTTCTTATTATTATTTTAATTTTTCAATCTGGGATTCGGTTAGAATGGACGTTTCAATATATTTTGGGTTATCAGTCAGAACCTTGTTAGCAGTCGCCAGGAGGATGTCATCAACTGTTATGATCTGAATGTCCTGCATGCACGCACTCATGGTACCATGGTCTATCGTGGTTTCAATAAATCGGTAGGGGTTGACGCCGGAACATAACGCCGTATCCAGCAGCACATGCGTACACGGCGTTTCCGGAAGGGTGATGGTTTTGATATACGTGCTGATCAGAATTTCGTAGTCTAAAAGGGTTATCAGCAGGTCATATTTATCGTTTTTTTCTAATTTGGTGACAATATAGTTTTTCATAGTTTTATTTCTCAACTTTCTTATTTTAATTTTTATTCATGCTACCAAATTAATGTTAGCATGTTGTCCAGGCGAATACCGCCGAAGACCCCTGTAAGATGGCAAAATGTTGGTCGGTGTGGAAATCGCGCTGATATCACCACCTTTATAGTTTATGTTTTGCCAGTTCTGAAGACAATAATTGGCAATCAACGGTTCAGGATTACCCATGCGGTTGCTTGATCTTATCTTAGTTTTTGGACTGGCACAGAACCATTCGTCGCTGTCTTTGGCAATGGAAATGATGTCTTTGATAAATGTGTTGCGTCCGTACGGGATGCCCGACGGCAAATTTTTCTTAAACCATGCCAGATATATGTCATATAGAAATTTAAACGGTAGTAGATCCCATACAAAGTCAGGTGATAATTCTTCGAAAAATACCCGGGTTGGATCGTTCGATTCAGTCTTTATTTTATCATATTTATCACAGCTTTTGGGCTTGCGTTTCATTTTTTTGATATCTTTGATTGCTCCAGCCTCTGGCACATTCCGAGAGATGTCAAACGGTATGCGCTGTTCTCTGACAGCCTGTTTTGCAAATGCCGTTATCGCCGTAGTCATCGACATTCCCAAGTCAGAAAATAAGTTATCTGCCTGTTTTTTTAATTTTTTGTTCATTTTGATCGTGACTTTTTTTGTCGCCATAGTCAAACACACCTTTCTTATATTTTTATTTTGGTATTTATTTAATATTTTCCGTCGTATCCTTTGCACTGTTTTTCAATTGCTAATATTAATAGATTTATATCGGTATATCGCTTACACATGAATACGAATGATTTTTCGCATCTAATTGTATAATGCTCTCCATACGCCCTGAATATTATTGTTGTCATATCGGCTTCTATCTCATAGTTGATGCTTTCTTTTTTTAAAAATTTTTCAACATTGTTCATACTATTTTCCACGGCTTACCTCTCAATATTTTTTGTCATTATTTTAATTTCTGCAATAGTCGCATTTTCTAATTTGTAAAAAAACCTATCCAAAATGGATAGGCTGAGGTGCTGTCATAATGGCTTTGCGCACAAGTGTTTGACAACCGGATGACATTGATGCTTGATTATTATTGGTGTCAGTACCTTTTGTGGCGGCGTTTTTGGCTCGCAATAATTCTGCCGTTATTGACGGACTGCTTCTGAAAACTTTCATAATTATATCTCCTATTTCTAATTTATTAATTTTAATTCTTATCAAACATTTTCTCGGCAATCTGTGATTGCATGTTGTTGTGATCACCTGTCAATTTTATTATAAAAAAAAAGAGTATCCGCTTTGGCAGATACTCACATAGGTGGGGATTCAATTATTTTTTAAAGTCGTTATAAAGCAATGTGCTGACATTTATTTTGCTGTCATATTTATCTTCCGGAAAACTGCAATAAACGATTGGCCACGGCCACGGTCGCGGCGTTTTAGTTGGTTCCACGTTTATAACATCCGTTCGTGTATTGTGATAATAACAGCCGGATCGTCATCTAAACAGACGACGGCGTCATCCGTGTTTTCCCGTGATTTATCAGACATGTTCAGTTGCGCCATAAGTTGCTCAAACTTTTCGTGCATATAATCACGAGCTTTTTCTTGATCCATGAAATATTTAGATTTAAACACCTTGGATAAATCGTCGAGAAAATCAGGCGACGTCTCAACAATGACTTCATAAATTGTGTTTGCATCGAGATGTTGTCTTAATTTATCTCTGGCATCGGCAAGGATGCCACGGGCGCCGCCTTTTTCTTTGAACGCTGATTCAGCGACTGTCACGATGGTCATGCCATTGTCAAGGCTGAGGTTTTCAAGCAGATCAAAGCGACCGATTGACATTGCCAGGTAGGCTCCTTCAGAGATGCGTAGATTTTCATGCTGCATGATGCTTTCATGGGTGACTGCATTGGTGATAATCTTTGAGATCGAATCACCGGATGCAGTTGACAGTCGTTTTAACAATTGATGTTTTTCGTCGGGTAGATAAATCGATATTTTTTTGCCGTTATTCTTAACCACAGCAAACCTCACTTATTTCCATTTCGGGTGCTGTTTTAGCCATATCTACGGGCGCAATCATAAATATAAGAGGTTCCAATGTACCGTCGGGCATTCTAACGGCATGGTTCGGATTATTGTCGCACCATTTGATAAAATAAGTGTCTTTTTCTGTAGTCGTCGTTTCTTCATGATTGAATTTAAAAACATATCGTTCATCAAACAAACCATCGACAATGCTGGCTACATCTGGTGCAATGTGTAGATTCATAACATGACAAATCTGATATTGGTTGTCCTCGTTTTTATCATCAGTGACGAGCAAGTATGCTGGCACATAGTCATTTTCGATGACTTTTTTAGCCATGATGTGGGTTGATATTTTATTTTTATTTTCTGTTTTTTTGCAATTATTCTTAGCCATAGTAAACCTCACTTATTTAATTTATTTGTTAATTAAATAGTAGCATGTTAGTAGCATAAAGTCAATACCTTTATGCTACATTTGTTAGTAACAAAAAAAAAGAGCACACAGCCGATTAGGCCATGCACTCTTTTTAACTTATTCTCCGTCTAACGTATAGCTGACAAAACCAACAACGTTGCCGTTAGTGTCGCGCAAATGTGTGGATTGCACACCGGCCTTGAGGTCACTGGCCAATTTTTCTAAAATGCTGGCTAATTCCAGATTAGCTGAATCGATGTCTTCGCCGAAGGCTGCGTTAATTGTTTCAATTTTGATTAGTATTTGTTCCATTTTGATTTTCTCACTTTCAAATTTTTATTTTTAATTAAAGATTATGCCCAGTTGTTCGAAATATATTCGACAATCGATCATATCTTGTTTTAGTTCTTTATCAATATTGATTGTCACGTTAATAATGGCCGTGACACCACTGACGCTTGCTTCATTACCAATAATACCGCATATATTTTCTTGTTTTATCTGCAATTGATTCAATCTTTGAATGAGCGCTATGCTATCTTGTGCTTGCAATCGTGTGTAAAACGATAATGTTTTGGCTCGATTATTGATTGACATTTCATCGGGTGGTATGTTACATTGTTCTGACAATTCTTCTTTTTTGCGTTGAACGGATCTTTGTGGATAGGCTATTTTTTGACCACCCGAAAGCTTGAGTTCGACGCAAACGGTGTTATCTATCTGTCTTGTTTGCACATCAATGATTTCATTCTTTGTGATGCCCAAATTTTTCTGAGCAGCTTCCCATTTTTCCAGGGATTTGAACCGGTAACTCTTAGTATTGTTTTTATTTTCCATAATTTATTATCACTTTCTTGATTTTAGATTTTTTTTTGGTTTTTTCAGCGCATGCAAGTGTGTATGTCGCATATCTCGCAATCTTGCTGCATTTTTTGATTACTTGGAGATGATGTCTATGACGACGATCGTAACGATTGTGAATGCGACAAGCACAAAGGCAATGACGTTATTTTCAATAGCTTCTTTATCAATGTTTAAAATTTGCTGATACCATTTGGTACATCGTGTTTTTGCGGTTTTCATAATTATATCGCCTATTTCTATTTTATTAATTTTAATTCTTATCAAATATTCTTCCGGCAAGCGAGCTTGCTTGTTAATTATTATATCAGCTTATATAAAAAAAGCACACAGCTGATTTAGCCATGTGCTTTTTTTATAGTTTATTTTTTAAAGTTCATTTTGAATATTATATAATTCTTGCATGTCATTGTCACCGTTATAATTTTCATCGTCTTCGGCATTGAGTCGTAGTTCAGCTTCTTTTGGTGTTTCTTTATGTGCTTGGAAAGCTCTTGCTAAGCGTGCAATTGAATCCTGGCGGGCAAGGGAATTATTGTTAAAATCCTTGTTGTCGGACGGTCCCATCGGGTGTGACTCGTTGTATTTCACCATCTTATTCCGTTCGAGGTCGCTTTTGGCGTTGGCTGTGTTGGCAGGTGTCGTTACAACAACACGCGTTTCGCCTGCTTTATTGTAACGTGCCTTGCGCAGGTCAGCCTTGAACGCAATCGCAGTTTGGTTACAACGAGGGCCTTGCCCCGACGCAGAACCTGGACCAAAATTTGTCTGATTTTCAATAGTTTGACCCGCTTTTTTCATATCACTTATTTGTTCAGTAGAATACCAGACATGATGTGATTCCATTCCTCCGAAAGAACTGGGTTGATACTGTGACTCGATGTGGGGGTTTCCCTCCGCTTCTGTTTTCACCAGTTTTTTGGTTTCGGGATCGTCGGTTGATAACGGCCTGTCTTTGCCGTTTTTTTGAAATAGCAGTAACTGGTCTATCTGGACGTCTAAAAAAGCGCCGGTCACTTTACCGGTCTCTTTTGATTTTGTTTCGTTGTCGTTATTCCAGCTGGCAATTAAATTACGTTGTTGCCAGCCACCTCGTCTAAATACTTGTGCCATAATTGGGTTCCTCATATTCTTTCTGATTTTATTTTAGTTATGCTATTATTATACCACATTTATGATGAATTTTCCTCATAAATGTGGTGTTTATAATTCAAATGAAAAACCAACAAATGGGGCCTAAATGAAAAAGTCCCCGTTTGTTGGAAGACTAAAACACAATGTGTAAAATAAGCGGTATATTAGCAATTGCACCTATGATCAATAAAAAAAAGCACACAGCCAGTGTGGCCATGCGCTCTGCTTGTTAAAATTTTAGATTCGAATGTATGTTGGATAGATGCCGTTTCGAATATAGCTTCTTAGTTAGTCCATTAATTTGCATGATATGTCTCACTTTCTTATTTTAGAGTTTTTTTGAATTCTTCAGCACATGCGAGAGCACGTCGAGCGCTTTGCAATCTCAATTCAAGTTTTATTATTTCGGAATATTCGATGAAATCATAAGCCAGTTGATCCAGCGACGAACCCTTCATGTGCAAACCAGGCACCGTGATTAAATAATAATCAATATCATCAAGTCGTTTGCCGTTAGTTCCAATTGTCGTGGTCTGTCTGACGGTGATATGCAATGCACACTGGCATTCTTCTATTGGGAGGGTTATAGCCTTCCAATTAGCCTCTTTTAGTTTTTGCAACAACATGGTGCGAGTTTTTATAAATAATTCGCTCTTTTTGTCAGAAGACGCTTTGTCATTATGTGGTTCTCTGGTCGTTTCCATTATAATTTTTTGCATGATAGTATCTCACTTTCTTTATTTTAATATTTCGCATAAATCGAGACAATTGAGTTTAAATGCTTTGACTGCTTCTTTGTCAGAAAAGGCTTTATCATCATGCAGTTCGATGTTCGTTTCCAGTATATGGGCTACATCTTTAATTCGAACAAATTTGTTTTCGTAATCTTTAATTTGTTCTTGTTGCGCAATCAGCGTATTGATGATTAAATCATCCATTTCAATGCTTTTCAGTTTTATAAAATCCGACAGATTGACAACCAGATAATTGGGATCACTGAAGATTTTTATGATGTTTACTTTTGCCATACTTTTTTCAATAGCTTCAATTGCATTCGGTGTTTTAATATAATCGGTGTCACCAATTTTAAATTGATCACCACTGATAAGATATCCCAGGCCGATTACAATGTCATCATCGGCGCAATCTTGAATCTGCTTTTGGTATTGTTTAATATCCCAATATTTCATAATTTTTTGCATAATATTTCTCGCTTTCTTATTTTCAATAAAGGTCTTCAGGCGCGCGGTGATCAACACAGACTTCATCCTCATATTAAACTCTTTGAATTTTAATTGTTAGTCCAAAATGCTCAGCCATCTCAATTAGACATTTGACGCGACCGGGTTGATTATCAGAGAACGCAATCAGTCCGTTGGCGTAGCTTACCATTGGTTCATCAATGATGTACAAACTTCTTTCGATATTAGTGCTTGCGTCGACATTGAACCGTGTCAGTTCAATGTTTTGTTCTTTTGAGTAGCGTTCAACGAGTTCGTTTTCACCAGGTGCACCCCAGCACAATAGCTCAATGTCATCAGATTTGTAAGCACTTAGATAAAAGTTCAGTTTTTCGCTGAAGATATCGTAGTTATTAAATTCTGGGATTGTGGCAATAATAATTTTTAATTTTGTAGTCATAATATTTCTCGCTTTCTTTATTTTATATTTTTACGGTACCTTATCCAATTAGCATCTTGAAGTTGAATTGACTTTTGAGAATACTACCAATTATTTCCATGAATTTGTCGTCAGTGTTTCCTGGAAAATTAAAGGTGATGGCACCTTGTTTAAGTTTGATACAATTGGCTTTGCTATCAATGTGGACGTGGTTGTTATTACCTTTCATATCAACCAGCAGGTAGTCACCGTTATTATATTTTTTATAACCAACAATGACATCGTCATTAATTTTGTTAAGATATTCAACAAATTGGGCTAATTCAGCTTTAGTTATCTCTGGACCGGCTAGATCCATAGTAGCTAATAGTTTTTTGTGTTTCAGTCTCAATCGTTCTTGATATGTTTTCATAATGGTTGCTCCTTTATGTTTCTAATTTATTAATTTTAATTCTTATCAAACATTCTTCCGGCAAGCGAGCTTGCTTGTTAATTATTATATCAGCTTATATAAGTAAAGCACACAGCTGATTTAGCCATGTGCTTTACTTATTAGAATTTTAGCGAATTAGAGCCATGATCAAATAGTTGGCCTCATCGTTGATTGATTTGAACCCGATGGACTCATAAAATGTTTTCAATCCATAACAGGAACTTTTCACATAGATGGTTTGCTTAGTGGTCGGATCAGTAATATCTTCGATGGCTTCACTGATTAATTGCTTGCCGTAACCCTGACCTTGATATGAGTCGTCAATATAGACGGTGTAGAGAAGCCGTGTATCGTCACGTTTGCTGTGATGTGCATCAATGTGGTCTTCGATTTCATCACCACTGTCTTCAGTTGTGTTCAGACCACAGTATCCAATTAATGTGTCACCTTTTAAAAAGATGCCATAATTACCATCAGATGATTCGTTAGCTTCTAATTCTGCAACCCATTGTTCCATGTAATCACCGGATAGATCATCCAGTCGTTTAATTTGCTCCGCATCTTTTCCGGATAAAAGCCTTACTACCGCTGTTTGTTGTTTGTTTTCTAAATTTGACATAGCTTATCTTTAGTAGCAGACTGCATAAGATGTATGTAATTAAGAAAAATACTCAGTTATTACTTTTTATACATCAAAAAGTGTCTACTACGTTCTCCTTTCATTTGATATTTTTAAATTTACTTTTTTCCACATCAACCACTAACACAAGCTGGTCATCCTCATTCATCTTAAATCCAACATCATATGTTGAGTCAACAAGTTGATTCGTAATACACTCATTAATCTCAACACAGATTTCATCATCTGGATTCAGTTGTTCCAATAAATCAATCAAAACCTTATTTTTCATCACGCCCTCCTTTCGTTAGCTGTCGTTTCAGTCGTTCGTTTTCTTCTTTTAGTTCTTCATGATCAACCAACTGGGCAATCAATTTTCGCTTATCATCTTCTAACTTTTTGACTTTTTCCCGTAGTGCCATTACCTTTTTTTCCTGTGACTGTATTTTGTCCTTTTTGACAGCCCCGATATTATCCAGTGGAACACCCTTTGAAATGGCTCTGAGACTCCATATGCGCTCTTTTAACTGAGGATTGTTATACAATGTAGCTCTTGCTACATTTGCTTCTTTAGATACCGTTTCGAAGTTAATTGGCTGGCTTTTACGTTTCAGCTTATCAATGGCTTTGCTGACCTTTTCAATTGTTTCTCTGTTTTTTTGTTCAGCATAAGCTTTGATGCCTGAAACCTGTTCAGCTGATACTTGTTTCTTCATGCAACTGCACCTCCAAACTCTCTACCAGCGGTTTTAGATATTTGTGTTTTACATACTGTTTCTCCCATTCACGCTCGTACCCGAGAGTTTTTAATCTGCTCATTTCTTTTTCCAGCAGATCAAGCTCCGTCTTTAATATTGGATAGAACCGAACTTCGGTGATATAATTCGAACAGTTGTACATAAAACATCCATCCCCATCAGTACAATTTCCTCGTCTGAAATCATACAGGCACACTCCAGTAGGAAGTGGATTAAAGCTCATCGTTTTCGAAAGATTGTCAATCAACGAGTCGATTTCATCCTCTGTTTTTCCATAAAACAGTTTATCAAGCTTACCCTTAATCTCTACTGCTCTAAGTCCTGAAATTTTCGATTCAGGACTTAATATCATATCGGCATAGATTTCTTTGACTTCTTCTTCCTGTAAGGTCAAATAGCCAGCGGTCATTTCAATCGAAACGTGAGCATACTGTTTCATAATCATCGCAATCGGTATTTTCTGTTTGATCAGTTCACGGACAAATGTTGCACGAAACTGATGTGATTTAAGAACATACAGATTGCCTTTATTATCACGGATATCCCAGTGCTTTATAAAATTACGTAGTCTTCTTACTGACCATTCAGCAGAATTCAAAAAGCGTATTCCATCATGCCGTATCAAAAACAGTTCTTTTAAACCTCTTTCTTTTCGTAAATCTTCTGTTGCTGTTGTCAATTCTTCAATCACATTTTTAGCCAATTCATTTATGAAGACCTTGTGAATAATCGCTTCCCCTTTTTCAGTTTTGGAAAGAGTTGTTTCCATATAATTATAAGCGTTATCGCCATCATACATCACCTTCACACAGCCTTCTTGGATTGACAATACCTCATTGATGCGAAGTCCCGTCTGGCTTTGAATAATGATCCCCGCTTTGGTTAAGATATCCGTTTCATCATGAATAGCATGATGCAATATACAGTCAAAAACATCCTCTGGAATCGGTTTTGTTTTATTGGATTTAAGCGACTTTTTCATGTCCCACAATTGATTGGACGTAACCCCCTTGAAAATATTCTCCTTCGGAACATGCCAGTCTTTGATCTGACCGACCTTGATGATATTTTCAACAACATGCGAACAGTTATATCCTCCACCTTGCGACATTTTTCTGGTATCTTTCAGCCAGATGTTGAAGCAAAGAAAATCATCCTGTGTTACATCCGCAAAACTCTTTATTCCGTTAAATAAACAATATTCAATGAATGCCGGAAGGCGACTGTTGATATGACTTCTTACCGTTTGAGGCTTTATTTTTCCCAGCATATGATATGCATAGTGTTTGACGGTCTGTTTCATTTCAGGCTCTGTGATATATTCGAAAAATAACTTTTTTTGTGAATCTTTCATTGTTTTGGCCGGTATGATCAGCTTTAAATCCCAGAGATCATCACTAAACCGTGAACCGCCAATCATAACCTGATCAAGATCGGTATCCGGTTCTAAAACCTGCAAGTTTAAAGCCAATCTAGTTTTTTCCATTTTGCAATACCTCCAATCGTTCAATAATCACTTTCAACACTTCAATTGTAGGTCTGAAATGTTCTGCATAATGTTCACCGTAAATTGCGCCTTCTGCAATCTGTCTTTCCAGTGATGACAAATGGGTTTTGTGTGCCTCCAGATATTCTGGTGTGGTGATGTAACGACTGCACGTATAGCACTTCTGCCGTTTTAGAAGCCTGTCACATATTTGACCATCTACAACGGGTTTTGTACAGAAGCCATCACTCATACAAGCATCTTTATCCTTATTTGCCTTAAACCATTCCATCTCAATCACACTGCCAAAGACTGATGCATCAAGCTGATTAATGTTTCCGATAACACCGATACCTTTGAAGATTTCAGCCCGTTCCTTGTCCTTTACATCGGCATAAAAGCGTTTCGTAACGGATGGATCGGAATGGCCTAAAACCTGCTGTATGACATTGATATTCGTTCCTTTTGAAAGCATATCAGTCCCCAGTGTTCGCCTGAACTGATGGGCTGTCAGGTTGTAAAGTTCACCATTGGCATCTAAGATGTTGTTGTCTCTAATAAAGCACTGTAACCACCATAGAAAAGTAACTGGTGATATAGTGGCTATTTCTCCAATATGACTTTCATTTTGATTACGCCTTTTAATTACACCGATGAAAAGATTTTTCTTTATGCTTCCTTCCGCTTTTTCACGAACTTCTTTAGTGCTTTCAATCAATTTCTCAACGGCCTGCACACATTCGGTTCTGACAGGCATGGGTTGCCTTTCTCTGCGGTTTTTATGGTCAAACCATGTCATGGTATACCCGCTAATCAAATGTGGTTTAATGCAGTCAATACGAAGCTTTAGCAGGTCGCCAATGCGTATTCCTGTGGATTGCAGGATGACGATTCCGTACTTGATATAAGGATTTTCCTCCGTTTTTAAAGCTTCATTGATCTTCGCCAATGTTTCATCGGGTATAAAATCAATTTTCAGCTTCCGATTCACACCTGTATATTCATTTCCTGTAAAAATTTCTCTGTCCGGAACCATTTCCGGTCGATGAATCTGGCACCAGTGGATGATTGATTTGACAGTATCCAATATACTCTTTTGAGTTTTATATTTCAGTGGCTTTTGAGTATGTTCAGAAATCGTTGTATGCAGATACGATACAAAGTGATCGATATCTGTGTTGGCCAATTCTTTAAAACTGGATATTCTTCTGGCTTCTGCAAATGCATTGAAATGATGAAATAAGGATAAATCACCATATACCTTACTTAATGTATTGTTTCCAGTCCTGTGATTCTGCCACACATAATCCTTAACAACATCCTTGATTTCTTCACTGCCGATACAGGAAAAGTCAAACTTAAAGTTTTTCCGGTAATACTGTGATTCCCGATCATTATCAACAATGTTCCATCCATCACCTCTTGGTCGGCTATTCTTCATCAGAACCACATCCAATCAGCGAACTCCGTTGCCAATACCGTGAAAGGCTGTCCTCAATGTATGGGTTAGATAAATGTGTGTATTTCTGGGTGGTTGAGATGTGTTCATGCCCCATAATAATCTTTGCCACACTGACATCCATCCCTGACTGAATGAGGTTGGAACAAAAGGTATGTCTTAAATCATGAAAGTTAAAGTAAAACCCAATTTCATTCTGTACCTTTTTCAGTTTGTCATAGGCTGCCCGATAGGTCAGCTGTTTACCCAACTGTTTCTTCTGCTCTGAAACGAAGATGAAACTGTGATCCGTGTCGATCCGATTTCTTTCCGCAAAAATGAAATCGTCCAGTTCTGCGATCAGTGACATGGGAACGTACAAATCTCTGGTCTTGCCTTTTGATTTAATCTGCTGAAAAACCCCGACTGGTTTTGACAGATCGGGAACCGGAACAGACTCGATTTCCAAATCCAGGACTTCCTGTATCCTCGATCCTGTAAGATAGAGCATCTTATAAAGAAGAATATCCCTGCGTTTCGACAGATGGCTTAAAAACAGCTCCATTTCATCATCTGTAACAAGCCTTACCGCTCTTTGACTTTCTTTGATCTTAAAGATCGACTGCTTTGTTTTATTGTCCGATTTTGCATGATGCAGAATGCTTTTGAACATGTTGAATGGGCGGTTGACCTCGCGCATCAGTATTGGATTATCAATTTCCTTCATATCAGCCTCAAACTGATAAAATCGGTGAACGGTACTGAGTATTCGGTTGATCGTTCTGTTTGTCCGTGCGCTTTCCTTGTGAATGGATGGAATATCGCTGTCGCCTTTTCTTAAATAATCAATAAACTCAGCAATCATGTTTGGCGTAACTTGATCATACTGGTATCCATTTTCAGTAAGAAATTTCCAATACGTTCGCAAATCACTTCCGTTTGCCTTTAGGGTGTTAATAGCTTTATCCTTCTGCCTTTGGAATTTCAGGTAGTTGTACACGGGCTTGACAATTCGCATCTCATCATTCAGTAAAACAACAATTTTTTTCTCGGCATCTTCTATAACATGTAGTTCCATGTATCGGATACCTCCTTTACATTAAGCATGTGTCTAATTAGTTACAACGGACTTTTATCCTTACATTATAACGTATATAGAACGCATGTATAATGTTTTATTTTACTGAATAATATTTAATTATTCATTGCCATTTGCCAACTTACTTCATAGACGTTCCACAACCTTCTAACCCGCATATTTACAAGGTTATTTAGAGATATACTTAGCTACTTACATCTTATACACTATCCACTAAAGATAACATGATAGTCCTCACTTTCTTATTTTATATTTTTTTGATTGCAACAGTTTTATCAAAATGCGCCTCGGTTGATTCTTCATAAAGCTCAACGTGTCTGGTCAACCATTCGACTAATGCTTTGCGAACTTCTTTAATTGTTATTAGCGTACCATAATCATTATCATAAGCAATATTAGTTTCGAGTTGTGTCAAGAGCTGTTCTTCATCCAAGCGTTGGTGAGGATACCCCCGTCTTCTAAAGCGGGGGAGGAGTTGCCGTTTATTCTTGTTTTTTTTAATTAATATTTGTTTTTTCACTAATAATATGATATAATATAGTTAGTGAAAGGTTGTGATTTGTATGATAACTATTACTGCTAAATTTCAAATTTT
>Ga0209430_1001672_pt1 | contig 15835 bp, 15 predicted proteins | sample BarGraIncub1133A_FD_184504 | JGI IMG/M metagenome (GOLD analysis project Ga0209430, IMG submission 184504) | Arctic peat soil microbial communities from Barrow, Alaska - Barrow Graham LP Incubations 11-33A (SPAdes) (version 2) | ecosystem: Environmental > Terrestrial > Soil > Wetlands > Peat... | reverse complement strand
GCAGAATTCCGTCCTGCCGACCTTCGTTTTGGACGACAAGCACCGGGTCATCATCTGGAACCGGGCCTGCGAGCTGCTGACGGGGATCAAGGCAGCCGACCTGCTCGGCTCGGATCAGCTCTGGAAGGTCTTTTATGAGCAAGAGCAACCGCTCCTGGCGGATCTCCTCGTCGACGGGAACCTTGACGCCATCCCGGACTTTTACGACACCCACACTAACTCCGTACTGATTCCCGAAGGAGTGCAGGCCGAGACCTGGTTTCAGGACCGGCACGGAAACGGGCATTACCTTTCGCTGAACGCCGCCCCCATCCGCGACAGCGAAGGCGGGCTGGTCACCGTCATCCAGACACTCGAGGACATCACTGGGCGCAGGCTGGCACAGGATGCCCACGAAAAAACCAGGCTCCAGCTCCATCTCATCCTCGATGCTGCCGGTGAGGGGATCTATGGCGTAGACCTGAATGGGAGGGTTACCTTCGTCAACCCCGCCGCTGCCAATATGGTCGGTTGGGACCAGGAGGATCTCCTCGGAAAGCACCTACACTCCCTACAGCATCACACCAAGAACGACGGGACCCCGTACCCCATGGATGAATGCCCTATTTACGCGGCATTCAGTGACGGTATGCCGCGCCAGGTAACTGACGAGGTCTTCTGGCGCAAGGACGGCACCAGTTTCCCCGTGGAGTACATCAGCACGCCGATCCGCGAGTCCGGTGTATTGGTGGGCGCGGTGGTGGTCTACAAGGACAAGACGGAGCGCAAGCTCGCCGAGGAGCAGCTCTTAAAGCTCTCGCAGGCGGTCATGCAGAGCCCCGTTTCCCTCGTCATCACCGACCATTCAGGCAATATCGAATTCGTGAACCCGAAGTTCACCCAGATGAACGGCTATGAAGCCGCGGAGATAATCGGACAGCACCCGAGCCGGCTGAGAGCCGAAACGACCGCTGAGGTTTACAAAAGTCTCTGGAACACCATCTCCTCTGGGTATGTTTGGACTGGCGACCTCCATAATCGGCAAAAAAACGGCGATCTGCACTGGGTGCATGCCACCATCTCGCCGATCAGGAACAGTGCCGGCGTCATCAGCCACTACATGGCTTTTATGGAAAGCATGACTGAGCGAAAAAAACTTGAGGAACAGCTTCGACAGGCGCAAAAAATGGAGGCGGTTGGACAACTTGCAGGAGGAGTCGCCCACGATTTCAACAACATCCTTACCGTCATCATGGGGTTCGGCCAGTTGCTGCAGCATTCGTTAAAGGCGGATGACCCGAAGCGCAGCCATATGGAACAAATTCTCGACGCAGCAAGCAGGGCGGCACACCTGACCAGGAGCCTGCTTGCGTTCAGCCGGAAACAGGTTATGCTGCTCCAGCAGGTGGAACTGAACGAACTGGCCCGCAAGCATACCAGGTTTCTCGTCAGGATTATCGGCGAAGACATCACACTGCAGACCGACTTCGGGGAGGTACCACTGCCTGTCCTTGCCGACAGCGGCCAGATCGAACAGGTGCTCATGAACCTGGCGACCAACGCCAGGGACGCCATGCCTAGCGGCGGCAAGCTTTGCATAAGAACCGAATCCGTTCTGCTCGACAAGGAGTTTTACCGGCAACACGGTTATGGCGTGCCCGGGAGGTATGCACGTGTCACGATAACCGACAACGGCGCCGGTATGGACGCCGAGACGCGAGAGAAAGTATTCGAGCCCTTCTTCACCACCAAGGAGCCCGGGCGCGGCACTGGACTCGGACTCTCCATTGTGTACGGGATTGTTAAGCAGCACGGCGGCTATATCACGATCGCTAGTGAACGCGGGGTGGGGACGTTGTTCAGTATCTACCTTCCCCTGATAGCCGCGCCGGGAAAGATAGTGGAAAAAATCTCGTTTGTGGTGCCCCGGGGTGGGCGAGAAACGATTCTCGTCGTTGAGGACGATCCGACGGTCCGACACCTCCTGGATTCGGTACTGAAGACATTCGGGTACGGCGTGATCCTGGCCGAAAGCGGTGACGAAGCCATTGAACTGTTTGAAGCGAACTGGCAGAAAATCGATTTGGCACTCCTCGACGTGGTCATGCCAAAGATGAATGGCAGGCAGGTCTGTGAGGCGCTCAGACAACGCTCTCCTCAGCTGAAAGTGCTATTTCTGACCGGGTATGCCGCAGACCAGATCCAGGATAGGGGTATCCTGGTCGACGGGATCGACCTCCTCCTGAAGCCGGCACAGCCCGACGAGCTCGCGAAAAAAGTGAGGGAGATGCTGGATGCGGGATAATTTATATTAGTGTCACTCAGCCGTCCTATCGGCTCCTGGATGTTCACCACCTGTAGCAGTAGTTGTGCCTTGTCCAACGTGGGGAAGGTCCGATATTATGACACCAGCACCGGACTTGCGGGTATTTTCCGAAAATTTCAGGTATTTCCCCCGAAGACTCTACTTTTTCGCCGTATGGGAGGCGCTGGAAAGGGGTAAAGAGTTGCCCGCGTCCGTCATGCCGAACCCGGTTCCGTTGTCTCGTACGAAATAAGTGGGGACCCCGTTGATATCCTTTACGCCTGCGTTGCCGAGGAGGTTATCCAGAACTGCCCGCAGCAGGTTCGGATCACCATTATCCACAACCCCGTCGGCGATTTGAAAATCAACCTGACATTCAGGCTCAGTAAGTTTCAACAACTTGGCCACCTCATGAGCCCGTATGCTTAGGTAAACCATCTCCCGGTGCGGTTCGACACGACCCATGCGCGAGAAATTAAGCAGGGCGCCAATGAGGCTATCCATTCGCAAAGTTGCCTTGTAGGCATCCTGAAAATAACCTAGGCATTCCTCTTAGAGTTGGTTGCCATGCAACAGCTTGATGGACTCCAGGTATGCCACCACCACGTCCCGGCCGGTGCGTGTTCGCTGCTGCGCTGCTTCCAGTATGGCGAAAATCTTCCCCGCCGGCAGCATACCATAGAAATAGCATGTGATTTGCCCGCTCGTTTTCGGCCTCTTCTGCCAGGGCGACAGTCAGGAACGTCTTCGGCGAGAGGCGTGACACTTCATCTGTTCTCATGTTTTCTCCATAGTGTCAACAATGCCAAACCCTCACAGCCTTATGGGCCCTGCCGCATGATCCGCAAAATCAGTTTAACCGGCAAAAAATGACGGTCGAAATGGCAAAGGGGACGGCGTTGCAACCGGTGGCAGCGCCCGGTAAGCTGTACCTCGCCAGAATTGTCCAGATCCTCTTTTATTGCTACGGCAGTCGAGTATCTTTTTTTGGAATCCGATTCCATGGCATGGAGGACGATCTCGCTGCGATCCCAACTATTGCTAAAAAGTTGATATTCGCGACAACGCCGTAATCCCTTGCAGAGCGAGGAGTTACGGCGTTTTTCGTTTTTTGCGGTTGTGCCGGCGCACTTTTGAATATAAGTGTTGGCGATTTTAACCACTAAAGTTGAGATTTTCAGAGGGGTATCATGCGCCCGAACAACAGACCACAAAAAGGCTCCACCATCAAGGTCGAGCCGATCCGCGAGCCGAAGGATATCCGGCTCATCAAAAAGCTCCGGGCGGACCGTCCCCGGGACCTCGCCATATTCACCCTGGGGATCAACACCAATCTTCGGGCCAGCGACCTCTTGCCGATCACCGTGGACCAGGTGCGCCACCTCAAGGCCGGCGAACACTTCACGATCCGCGAGGTGAAGACGGGGAAGCTTCGAGACGTGACCGTCAACAAGAACGTCCAGGAGGTCCTGCAGGAGCTGCTGCGGACAATGCCTGACGCCGGCGAGGGAGTTCCTCTTCCAGTCCAGGAAGGGCCGGCAGGCGCTCTGCGTGTCGTATCTGAACAGCCTGGTCAAGGGCTGGTGCCGGGAGGTGAACCTGAAGGGGAATTTTGGGAGCCACACGCTTCGGAAGACCTTCGGGTACATCCACCGGACCGTGTTCAACACGGACATCCCCACCCTCATGCAGATGTTCAACCACTCCAGCCAACGGCAGACCCTCACCTACCTCGGAATCCAGCCGAGCGAGATCAAGGAGGCGTACCTGAGGGAAATTTGAACCATGCCGGAAGTTTAGGGATTCCCGCAGCACAGGAAATAGGCTATATTGTGCCGACTATTCACAAAAACGACGAGGGACACCCCATGACCAAAGCCGACCTTGTAGAAGTCATCCAGGACAACGCAGACATGACAAAAGCGGACGCGTTCGATGCCCTGGAGGGGTTACTGAAAATCATAAAGACCACTCTGGAAGGCGGGGAGGACCTGAAGATCGCTAATTTCGGGAAGTTCGAGGTCCGGCAGAAAAACGCTCGGCTGGGGAGGAACCCGCAGACAGGGGAGGCCATAACCATCGAACCCCGCCAGATCGTGACCTTCAGACCGGCGACGCTCCTGAAGAAGTGCCTCAATGACGGTTGCAGTATGCCGGGAGGTAGGCCTCTGAAATTGCGAAAAAATCTGTTCAAGGACACATGGAAACAAGAGTCATTACCGCTTTGAGTGGGTCACCCGCCTCACCTACTCTGGTACAGCAAAGACAGGGAGGCGTATCTGGGGGAAATTTAGGGGGTGTCACTCACTCTTCGTAAGTTGCTCGAGACGGTCGAGGTCACCGTCCTCCATCCATCCGGTGGTAAGGTCCTTCCATCCTAGAAACACACCATAGGCCCAGCCGGCATACAGTCGTTTTCCGTGCTCGTCCGTGGATGCCCTGCTCATGTCCATGAAGGACTGAATCTGCCTCTCCGCCTTCTCCTTAATGGTCTGGTATCCCCACGTCTTCATAAAGTGGCTCCTGTCCGCAGACAACGAAAAACGCCGTAATCCCTTGCAGAGCAAGGGTATTTGCATTTTGAGAACATATGCAAGTTTGGTTGCGGCGGTCTTACCATCATTTGGCATGTGGCCGGTGGGCATTCACGTAAGCTTTGAGAACTGCCTGCATCCTGGAGATATGGCCTTTCCCGCATCCTTTGAAGTACTCAACAACGTCTTGCTCAAGGCGAAGATGCACGGATTGCTTGGGCTCCGGCATAACCAGCTTTGCCCGCGTCCAGTCCGGATGCAGATCCCGCGCGCCTTCATCCTCGGCGATGGTTCGCTCTAATTCCGCATCGGTCATAGCATCAACCCTTTTCAGGTCAGTGCTGCTGTTCCCGCGCCTGGCTTTAAGCTCCGCCGCCGTATAGCTTTTGATATGCGTCTCTTTCCTCATGAAGTGCTCTCCGAAAAGAAATAACCCTGATGATCCCGCTCCGCATCGTGTAAACGACCGTCACAAAACGCCCATCGAAGACCCCGATGGAAAGGAACCTTTCCTCGCTGTCGTGGGTCGATGGCACTACAACATGTGAGGACTCGAAAACGACATCAACATCGAAAAAATCGAGGCCGTGCTTTTCAAGGTTGGTAAGCCGTTTTCGTTCGTCCCATTCATAACGCATACAAATTGTGTACACAATTAATGTCTACATGTCAAGGGTCATGACGACTCAGCCGCCAGCTCTTGTATCTAAACTTCACCTCCTAAAGCCGCTGAGAGTTGATATTTGGAAACGGGTCGCGATAAGCGCATGCAACGAAAAACGCCGTAACCACTTGGCATACAAGGGATTACGGCGTTTTCGCAAATATCAACTATTAGCAAAAGTTTACATTGCTCTGGCCTGGCTAAAATGGCAGTTAGCTACCAGGAGGGTATAATAAAAGCTTAGTACCATTCCTACCCGGTCACCCAATAAAAGGGCGTACAGCATGGACCAGAGCGATGAGACCAAGGTTGAGTTAGAGAGGATAGAGGCGGCGGCTGCCCGGTTGCACACCTTGGCTGTCAGAATATTCACCACAGAGCAACAGCTCCGCACCACGATTGAGATACTCACGCAGATGCAAACCGCCTCGTTCGGCAACGTGAAGAAACAAATGATCCTCAAGGCCGCAAGGTGTATCGTCCAGGACAGACTGGACCTATTGCTCAAAATAATTGAAAAGGAACAAGGTACTGGCGGCAACGAGACGACCCAATAATAAAACGCCGTAACACCATGTTCTTCTTGGCTTTACTGCGTTTAAGCGAATCGCAACTATTTAGTGAGCAATAGTTGAGATTGGGGGTCCAGGGATCTCCACGATCCAGGGGAAGTGATCCACGGGCTCTGCTACATCCTATATAATCAGCTGCTTGTGCTTTCAATCTCCGATTTCTATTACCCTGCGCATTTAATGCTATAATTGCAAGATAATGGAAATATAATTTTCAAGCAAAAGGAGATAAAAAATGATCCAGGGAAAAGACCAGCAGAAAGGACACACCGCCGTCAAGGAAACCTCCACCCCCTCCACCACCCCCAGCAAAGACAGCACTCTTTGCACTGAGCACAACAAGGATAAAGCTCTTTGCGCAGGTCTGCACCACTCGAAGCCTGGCACCGAGCACCAAAAGAAGTAGCTCTGCCGAAAAAAAGGAGATCATTCACTCAACTTTCGCAGTTGCAGAAATCGCATAACATGCTGTAGTTATTAATAGTATAGCGTCTCCATGTGTAGTAAAATAGGCTTGTTCCCCAACAAATCTACTTACCGAACAGGAGACGCTATGCCGCCCATTGTAGCAGAAACAATTTCAGTTGAAAACCAAATCGACCAGTTCTTTCACAGCTATTCTATTGGTACATTACTCCGGCAATGCAACATTCGTAAAGAAAAGGGCATTCCCATGGAATCCCTGTTCCAGTTTTTGCTTGCTCTTGCTTTTACTGGTAAGAACCTGTTTCGCCATATGGAGCCTTCAGGCTCCAAATGTGGCATTTTCAAGGATGTCGGTTATCGCCTCCAGAACTCTGTCAAGGCAAACTGGAGCAAATTTCTTCTACTTCTGAGTACCGGCATTGTCATAAATCGTTTGGAGGCATTGACTGACCCATCCAACCTAAAGGTTCTGATTGCTGACGATACATTGTATCTGCGAGATCGAAGCAAACATGTCGAACTGCTGGCTCGTGTACATGACCACAACACAGGGCGCTACCACAAAGGCTTCAGAATGCTGACCATGGGGTGGTCCGACGGTGGCAGCTTCATCCCAATTCAGCTATCGATGCTGAGTTCTGCAAAACAAAAGAATTGCCTGGTTCCCATGCGCGACGATCTGGACAAGCGAACCGTTGGCTACAAGCGCCGTAAGGATAGCACCAGAAAGTCAACCGACCTACTTGTGGATATGGTCTCGGTTGCTATAGCTGCCGACATCTCAGCGAGGCACCTATTGTTCGACAGCTGGTTTGCATTTCCTGCAACTATAAGAAAGATCAAGGCGCTTGAGATGGATTCGATTTGCATGCTAAAAGATACACTAACGATTCACTACACTTTCGAGGACAAGAAGGTGACCCTGAAGAAGTTGTTCACCTTGCTTCGTAAGCGGCCCGGTTGTGCTAAGGTACTAGCATCATGCATGGTGACCATTGGTGATGACGACAACGGAAACGCGGTTGCCGCAAAGATTGTTTTTATACGTCACAGAAATAAAAAAAGCTGGCTGGCTATTCTGTCAACAGACACAATGCTTACTGACAAAGAGATCGTAACGCTCTACAAACGGCGTTGGGATATAGAAACATTCTTCAAGGTTGCTAAGTCGTTACTGCAACTGTCCAAGGAATGCCAAAGCAGGTCATTCGATGCAATAGTAGCAAACGCGACACTGGTCTGTTGCCGTTACATAATGTTGTCAATAGGTAAAAGAACTACATCAGATCCAAGAACGCTTGGAACCTTGTTTTTTTCTGCCTGTGATGAAATACAGCAAACCAGTTTCTGTGAGGTATTAGCTCTCTTGCTCAACCTATTGGTGCAGACCCTTAAGACTGTTGGGTTGCCCACAGAGCAGATGCTGCATAGAGTGGCTGAGTTTATTGATCAGTTGCCACCTGTTTTCAAAGAACGACTGTTGTTTTTGCTACCGAAAGGCGAACAAAGGCAACTATATTCAGCCACTTATGACCTTAGAATCATGTGCGAAAGTTGAGTCATTCATGGATAAAAAAAACGCAGTTTTCGGAATGTATCGAACACGTCAGGACGTCGAACAAGCGGTTCAGGCTCTGCAAACTGCAGATTTCCCTAACACCGACATATCCGTTCTCTTCGCGGAAAGCTCAGGGACTAAGGATTTTGCGCATGAAAAGCATACCAAGGCCCCTGTAGGCAGCACCGCAGGAGCTGGGACTGGCGCGGTCATCGGCGGTGCATTGGGCTGGCTCGCGAGCATAGGAGTATTGGCAATCCCAGGTGTAGGCCCCTTCATTGCGGCAGGTCCTATCGTCGCCTTATTGGCAGGTGTCGGCGCTGGTGGTGTGATTGGCGGGATTGCCGGAGCTTTGATTGGTATGGGAATACCAGAATACGAAGCCAAGCGCTTTGAGGGACGTATCAAGGAGGGTGGTATCCTGCTGTCGGTCCACTGTGACAGCGCCGACTGGAAGAAAAAGGCGCTGGGCATACTTAAACAATCGGGCGCTGAAGATATCGGCTCTGAGGGAGAAGTGAAAGCCAGATGATCGGTAGCGTTTAGTTTGAACCGTGTTTTAGTTACCGTCGAGCCTAAGCCTCCATCTTTGAAAAGGTGGGGGCTTACGCCACTACCTGGCGTCCGGCTCACCGCGCTTTCCGCTGGAAGCAAGGAGGCAGCCGTCATGACCTGCTACGAAACCGTGGAAAAAGTCGGGAAGGAGCTTGAGGCGCTGGCGGCAAGCCACGGCGTCTGCATAGCGGCCGTGGTGACCGCCGGAGAGGGCGAGGGGATGATAGTCGTGGCCAATCCCCAGGCGAGCTACCCCCTGGTACTGCTGCGGGCGACCAGGGCGCTGGAAGAACACGCGGAGAGGTTCGTCGCGAAAAACGCCCCGGAGGCATTTGAATCCCTGGTGAAGGAGGGGGAAGTCCAAGCGCCGGGAACGCCGCTCACCAGGACAGGGTGGATGAAGATCGAATAGGGGAAACGCGGGAGACCGGTGCGGCGCAAGGCGGAGGGTGACCTTCGCACCGGGCACGCCGGCCGAAAGTGAGACGCCGGACTTGCCAAGGTTGACGGTGACCCCGGGGGAAAGTTTGATCGATCTTGGCTATTATTGCCCATCCCCCGAAATTGTAAAATCAGCCCAACGGCGGCTCTTGCCGCTCCTTTAAGACCTTACCCCAATATGCCGGATCTGCATATTGGGCGACCAGAGCATCAATGTCGATGTTTGACGTCGGCGGGCTACGTTGTCCTGAATCTGTCAAGTCCGCTGCTGAGACTCTTGATGATATTTTGGTTTAAGACAAATAGGGGGAGTAATGTATTTACAACTTATTAGCCCGGTGACGATATGACTATCTTTACTGTCTCTTTTGAGTTATACCCCTCAACTTTCGCACATGACTCTGATGCCATAAGTAGCTGAATGTAATTGCCTTTGTTCGCCTTCAGGTAGCAAAAACAACAGTCGTTCTTTGAAAATAGGCGGCAGCTGGTCAATAAACTCTGCCACTCGACAAAGAACACCGGGTCCTGCGTGTCAATGATGCAATGGCGAGACGCCTCGGGCTCAAACCCGAGGAGTGTGCCGGACTTCCTTGTTATGAGGTGGTTCACGGGACATCCGTCCCGCCTGAGTTCTGTCCCCATACGAGAACCATAGCGGATGGCCGCGAACATGTCGAGGAACTGCGCGTGGACCGGTTCGGGGACGATTTCCTGGTCCCCACGACGCCGCTTCTGGACATCACCGAGCGCAAACTGATCGAGAAAGGACTGCAGCAGGCCAAAGAGATGGCCGAGGCGGCTACCCGGGCCAAGAGCCAGTTCCTTGCCAACATGAGCCACGAGCTGCGCACCCCGATGACTGGCGTCCTGGGCATGCTCGATCTCGTGCTGTTAGGCAACCTCGAGGAGGAACAACGGGATTTTATCGAAACGGCCCAAACTTCGGCCCGCTCCCTGGTAACGATCCTCAACGATATCCTTGATCTGACAAAAATAGAGATGGGTAAATTCTCGATTGAGGAAAAACCGTTCTCGCTACGGGAAAGCGTGGGAAATGCCCTTAATATCCTGCTTCCTCTCGCGGCCAGCAAGAGGCTGGATCTCAATCTGACGGTGGCTGACGATATTCCCGTGACTATGGTTGGCGACAAGACACGGCTCAACCAGGTCCTGACGAACTTGGCCGGCAATGCGGTTAAGTTTACCGAACAAGGGAAAGTGGAGATACACGTTACGGCAAGCGGCAACGCACCCGGAGCCAAACGAGAAGTCACCTTCACTGTGACTGATACAGGTATCGGCATTCCCGACGATAAGAAGGATCTCCTGTTCCGAGCCTTCAGTCAGGTGGATGAATCGCATTCCCGCCGTTACGGCGGCACCGGCCTGGGGCTCGCCATCTGCAAGGAAATCGTGGAACGCATTGGGGGGAAGATAGGTTTCACGAGCGTTGAGGGGAAAGGGAGCACTTTTTACTGTACCATCCCTCTCGGAGTCGCCGACACTGGGCTCGACGCCATCATGCCACCTGGTACGACAGCGGCAGTTGGGGGCGCCCCCCGTGGCTTAGAGACGACAAGGCCGCGTCTCCTCATCGCCGAGGACGACCCGACCATCAGGCAGGTCTTAGGGTCGATGCTGCAGCGCTTGAATTATGAAATATGCTTTGCCGAAAACGGGTACAAAGCGGTGGAAATGTAGGAGAGCGGGCACTACGACCTTATCCTGATGGACGTACAGATGCCCGGCATGAACGGATTTGAGGCAACCGGCGCCATACGGGAGAAAGAGCGCACCCGCGGCGGCTACACCCTCATCGTCGCCATGACGGCTCAGCCACCAACCGACCCGACGTGCTTGATCCGGCGCTGCTGCGCCCCGGCCGCTTTGACCGGCATGTCGTAATTGAGCGGCCGGACTGGCGGGACCGGGAAAAAATTCTCAAGGTTCACACGCGTAAAATCGCGCTTGCCGAAGGAATTGATTTCAGCAACATCGCCAAGGGGAACCCCGGTATGACCGGCGCCGATCTGGAGAATTTGGTGAACGAGGCGGCCATTCTGGCCTCTCGTGAAAACGCTGCAGCGGTTACCATGGCGCACTTCGAGCAGGCCAAGGACAAGCTCCTCATGGGCGGCGAGCGAAAAATGGTCATTCCCGACACTGAAAAGAGGCTCACCGCCTACCATGAGGCGGGGCACACCCTGATTGCCAAGCTGCTTCCGGGCACCGATCCGATCCACAAGGTAACAATAATTCCTCACGGCATTGCGCTCGGAATCACCCAGCAGCTCCCAGAGGATGACCGCTACTATTATCCACGGAGCTTTCTGGAAAACCGCATCAGCGTCGCCCTGGGAGGGAGGTCCGCCGAGCGGCTGGTCTTCGGCGAAGTCTCCACAGGCGCCCAGTCTGATCTGAAGACGGTTACCGATCTGGCCGAGAAGATGGTCTGCCAGTGGGGGATGAGCGAAAAGGTCGGGCCGGTCGCCTTTACCCGCGGCGAAGAGCATCCGTTTCTCGGACGCAAACTGGCAGAAGAAAAGGGGTTCTCCGAAGGGATGGCCTGGAAAATCGACCAGGAGATCACCTCCATTATCCGCCAAGGGGAAAAGGTTGCCGACGAGTTGCTGGCAGCAAACAGACCCTCTCTGGATGCCCTGGCGGCCGCCCTGCAGGAGGAGGAGCCCCTGGATGGCGTACGGGTGGAGGAGATCCTTCGGCACGCCCAGTAGGATGAAACACCTGTGCAAGCTGATGCGGGAAATAACGGTAGGCTCCGGCTGCAACGACTGTAACTTTGCCTGTTTTGTGCTTGCCGGGGTCATGTGGGCCAATGTATTAATGCTGGATTTTGAAGCAAAGCCTGGTTGTGTCATAAGCGGACCTCCATCCCCGGATTATGTACCGCATGGGAGCTTCAATGCATCAGATCCCTCTTGAGGAGTATTGCCGGCGGCTGCGCAGTGACTCGCAGCAGGGACTATCTTCAGCCGAGGCCCTGTTGAGCCTGCGTCGTGAAGGTCCCAATCTCCTTGTGCAGCGTCGGCGAGAGCCGGAACTGCTCAAGTTCCTCCGCCAGTTGACCAATCTGTTTGCCATTCTCCTTTGGAGCGGTGCCGGACTATGTCTGGTGGCAGAGTATCTGACACCCGGTGAGGGAAACATGGCAGTTGCCATCGCATTGGTGGGAGTAGTGATACTGAACGGCAGCTTCAGCTACTGGCAGGGGAGGCGGGCGGAAGGGATCATGGCCAGCTTCAGTGACATGCTCCCTCGACTTGCCAGGGTTGTGCGGGATGGCGTGATACATGAAATCCCGGCTTCCGAGCTGGTACGAGGAGATCTTATCTTACTGGCAGAGGGAGACCGGGTGCCTGCCGACGCCCGTCTCGTGTATGTCGCAGGGCTCAAGGTGGACAATTCCTCTCTCACCGGCGAGTCGGAACCGCAACTAAGAACCGTCGTCCCCACCCACAAAAGACTCCTGGAAACCCGCAACGTGGTATTTTCAGGAACACAGGTAATGGCTGGGGAGGGTAGGGGGATTATTTTCGCCACCGGCATGTCGACCCAGATAGGCCTTACCGCCGAACTTACCCAGACACTGCAGGCGCGCGAAATTCCGATCCGCCGGGAGATAACACATTTCACCAGAATTATCTCGCTGATAGCGGTGGTGATGGGAATAGCGGTTTTTCTGGGGAGTCTCTTCTTCCGTGATGCGCCAGTGATTGCCACCCTCATCTTCGCTATCGGTATCATCGTGGCCAATGTCCCGGAGGGGCTACTTCCCACGGTAACACTTTGTCTCACCATCGCTGCCCGACGGATGGCTGAAAACAAAGCACTGGTAAGGAATCTGGATTCGGTTGAGACCCTCGGTTGCACCACCGTAGTCTGCACCGACAAGACAGGGACGCTCACCGCCAACAGGGTGTCCCTGCGGCGTCTTTTCCTGAACGAGTGCAACCATATCGAGTCCGATTCCCACTTTGAAAAGGAGGAACTGGAGAAATTTCTGTTGGTAGCGGTACTCTGCAATAACGCCCGTGTCACGGAGTACGGGGCTTTTGCGGGCGACCCGACCGAAACTTCGCTGCTGGAATTTTCCGCCCGGTTTCACTCCATCGTGACTTTTAAGGCGGCATCACCACGACTGTTCGAGGAACCTTTCACCTCAACAACCAAGATGATGGTGACGGTGAATCTGGTTGACGGGGAGACGGTTGCCTGTCTCAAGGGGGCTCCAGACGTAGCCATAGGTTACTGTGAAAAGATTTTGATCAACGGTGTTCCCATGCCGTTTGGCGAGTCGCACCGCAAGGCATACCTTGCAGCTTACGAGGAGATGTCCAAGCGCGGTGAGCGCGTCCTGCTGTTCGCCTGGCAGCCACTGCCGCAGCGTGATGTCTGGGAAACGGAGTCTCTTCCGACGGACGGCTACATATTCATCGGTCTTGCCGGGCTCTTCGATCCGCCGCGTCCAGAGGTGCCTGAAGCCGTAGTCGCACTGCGGGAGGCCGGAGTGAAGGTCATCATGGTTACCGGAGATTACCAGACCACCGCTGTTGCTGTCGGCAGGATGGTAGGTATCGTTACGGGTGATGCGCCGACCGTCATTACCGGGGAACAACTGAGAACCATGGCTGAGGCTCATCTGGACTTAGAACTGGAACAGCCGGAGGTGATTTTCGCCCGTACCTCTCCAGAACAAAAACTCCGGATCGTGCAGGCGTTGCAGCGGCGGGGCGAGGTGGTTGCCGTAACCGGTGATGGGGTGAACGACGCACCGGCCCTCAAACAGGCCGATATCGGAGTCGCCATGGGGCTAGCCGGTACCGACGTGGCCCGTGAGGCTGCCGACATGGTTCTCCTCGATGACAATTTTGCGACTCTGCTGCCGGCGGTTCGGGAAGGGCGGACCATTTTCGATAATCTGAAGAAGTCGATAGGTTTTACCGTGGCCCATGCCGTGCCTGAGGTAATGCCGTATTTGGCGTTCCTCATTCTCGCCGTTCCCCTGCCACTAACGGTAACCTTGATCCTCTCCATTGACCTAGCAACAGACATGCTCCCTGCGATCGCCCTGGGACGGGAGCCGGCAGAACGGGATATCATGCATCTCCCCCCACGCTCCAGAAGCGAAAGGCTTGTTGGCACGCAAATCCTTGTTCGCTCGTACTTGGTTAACGGAGTGATCGAGGCTGGCGCTGGCTTTTACGCCTACTTTACCGTTCTTCGTAACGGGGGGTGGTCCATGGGAATGGCCCTTCCAGCCGGAGACCAACTACATTCCAGGTCAGTGGCGGCCTTTTTTGCCGCCGTTGTCCTATGCCAGGCGGTCAATGCCGTAGCGGCACGCACTCAACGCCAGTCGCTGCTCCAGCAGGGTCTTTTCAGCAACATGTGGCACTCGGCTGGAGTGGTTTCCGCCATCCTCATCGCTCTCGCCATCATCGAGCTCCCTCCCTTGCAGCCGGCATTCGGCACGGCAAACCTAAGCCTTTGGGAACTTCTCCTTGCCTGGCCATTTGCCTTGGGGCTCCTGCTACTGGACGAGCTGCGGCGCTGCTTGATCCGTCATAATGTACGCTGGATAATCGCTCTCACCGGATCATGAAAGCCTCGGTAAAAGACGAAGGCTTGTTCCTGGGGCCACCCATCGCTATTTGTTGATGGTAGCCTTTTCTGTTCAGGTGAGTGGCACGGTTACCTTTCACTAGGAAGAATGGATGTCAGTGCACAAAATTCAAGGAATAATTGCAACAACAGGAGGTTAAGATGACAAAGAAATCTTTTCCCTTGCCGAAAGTATATTGCCTAATCGAACCAGGGCCGGTGGTAATGGTCTCCACAACAGGGAAGGGCGGGCCCAACATAATGTCCATGTCGTGGCACACCATGATTGATTTCGAGCCTCCCCTTATAGGATGTGTTATCAGCAATCGTAACTTTACCTTTGAAACACTGGAGAAGACTAAGGAATGCGTCATCAATATTCCGACGGTCGAATTCGCTAAAAAGGTCGTGGGGTGCGGCAATGTATCAGGACGGTCCGTCGACAAATTCAAGGAATTCGGCCTGACCCCTATGGCAGCATCCATCGTGAAGGCGCCGCTTATCAAGGAGTGCTATGCTAATCTCGAATGTGTGGTGGTCAATACCTCCATGTCAAAAAAGTTCAATTTCTTTATCCTTGAGGTGTTAAAGGCGTGGATCGACCCGCTTCGAAAGCACCCAAGGACCATTCATCATTTGGGCTGGGGTGCCTTCATGGTGGCCGGCGAAACTATCGAGCTCCCCTCGAAGATGAGGTAAACGCATATATCCCTTTGAGAGGGTTAAGAATGGCATCACCGGTGAGCTCTCCCTTGTCCATGCCCGCCAGTGCCCAGGCCTACGTCAGTCCCTACGACACGCTCGGCTTCCAAAACTTCGCGGATGAGCCGAAGTCTGCTGCATTTTTTTTCTGCCGTCCTGGATCTGGAGACGATGCCATACCCTATCCAGTACCCCCCAGAAGCGAAATGTAACGCCTCGACAATATTCGCACTTTGTTTAATGCATGAATCTTTACACCCAACAATATGAATAAGACACCCCGTTCCGGGTATTTCGGAAGGCGGTATGTACACAGTGCAGAAAGTCTACTTTCCGCACGGACCGCAGTCAGATCCCGATGATGCATTGACCCAACTTGAGAATACCCCTGGCGAAGGAACCGGTCTCGATTTTGGAAAAACTCTCGAAGATGAGCTCGCTATCGACCGGCTTTTCCGGGTCGACTACCAGGGC
>Ga0209430_1001671_pt1 | contig 15844 bp, 9 predicted proteins | sample BarGraIncub1133A_FD_184504 | JGI IMG/M metagenome (GOLD analysis project Ga0209430, IMG submission 184504) | Arctic peat soil microbial communities from Barrow, Alaska - Barrow Graham LP Incubations 11-33A (SPAdes) (version 2) | ecosystem: Environmental > Terrestrial > Soil > Wetlands > Peat... | reverse complement strand
CCGGAAATGCTTACATCAGCTACTTCTTTACCGGCAAAGCCCTGAGCCTTCAGGAAAAGGTAAGCCATCACCATGTGCCCATCATTGTCGGGATGAACACGATCACTTCCACATAAGGTGAAAGTTGGAATCGTTTTTCTACCATTTTCGTTGACTTCCATCATGGGTTGATTGAAATCCACAAATTCCCATTTATTAGCCACGGCTGAAGCTTTCTGAAAATCAATGATTCTCAACATGGCCTGATTCTTATTTTTAAAAGCAACATTTTTTTCAATGACAGCCTTTTCATCGTAGGGGGATGTACCAATCATGACGATTTTGGTATTAGGAAGTGCTTTCAGTCTTTTTTCGATCAGTTGATAGTTGTCAAAGCATTCCTTTACTTTTTTATCAGCAAATTTCTCAGGTTCAGTGCCGTTGTACTCGAAGTAACCTGAATCGTTCATGCCAAAAGTCATCATTAGAACGGTAGGTCTCTTGCTAAAAACATCACCATCCAAGCGTTTGTACATATCAGGAGCACTGTCGCCTCCAATACCTGCATTAAAAATTGTGATATTCATATCGGGGAAGCGGGTCATGTAGTACAACCAGATGTAGGAATGGTAATGACCACCATCGGTGATGCTGTTTCCCAAAAAGACTGCACGGTCACCTTCCTTAAAAGGGGTGACTTGCTGTGCTGACAATTGAACTCCTGCCAAAACGGCAAGAACTACACTTAAAAAAACTTTTTTCATCATTTAAATTGATTTTTATTGATAGACCTTAAATTATAAAATGGATACGTATCTAATTTAAAGATATAATTTGTGCAAATCATAAATACGACCCTCTGTCACTCCTGGAAAAGTATCTGTGCGAAACGGCACTAAAGGTAAATTACCCCGATCGTACAGATTTGTCGCTCCTGGATTTTTCGACCAATCGTATCGAACGGTCAGAGGTTTGTCCACCTTATCACAAGTCACTTCAATCGTAGATCCATCGGTTAAACGGGCTTGCGCCTTGTAATAAACACGATCGGCACCGGCCAGTTCAAATCCATTGATAGTGGTTCCGCGCAATTCAAGCGGTGAAGCTGATTTTATCCGGATGAGGGCTGTTTGATTCTTAAGCTTTAAGGATTCAAAGAAAGGTGCTGTACCATTGACCGGCTTTCCATATACCTTTTCCAAGGCATTCAGAGCTAAGCGGCGGCCTACTTCCTGCTTATTTTGCGGATGTATGTTATTTGCTTCACCCAAATCGATGGCAACGGCCATACCGGTAGCAGGCAATTTAAGGGCCTTTGACTGAGCTTCGCGAAGTTCTGCCCAATCACTTTCCACAGGTTTATCCTGAACGGGATCCATATTGGCCAACTGAACAAAGAAAAACGGTAAAAGTGGTTTCCCAAACTGAGCTCTCCAATCTGTAATGAAAGCAGGAAAAACGTCCTTGTATTCGACACCTCGGGGAGCATTTGATTCGCCCTGATACCAGATAATACCTTTTATACCGACTGTGCGCAAAGGGGCTATCATGGCATTGTAAATAGCTGTCGGATGTGAGTAAGTATCAATATTCATTATTTTTGGATAGACGAAAGTTGCTGTATCAACAGCCTGCCCAACCTTGTACCACCAGTCACCACGCAAAAGATCGGATCCCCACATGGGATGAAATTCAATTCCACCGTTTCCCTTGCCACTCATAACACGTACGGTGAGTTCATTCCCTTTTTCTTTAATTTTAGAAATGGGAACCCAAAAATCAGTCGTATTCTTGTCTCCAAAAACATCACCTATTTTTTCTCCATTCAACCAAACCGTACTATAATCCTTGGCTTGAGCCAGATAGATGCGGAAAGTTTTACCTTTATACTTTGCTGGTAAGTCAAACCGACTTTTAAACCAAACGGTTCCATAGTATTTATCAAATCCGACATTGGCGGTTTGCCACATAAAAGGCAATTTAACCGGTTTCCATCCCACTAAAATGGTATCGGGTTGGTACCATTGTTCTTTAATACCTGTTTCATTGTAGAAATAGGCCGAATCCCAGGTTTCCCGCAATTTTGTCAGATTCGCATTGATTTCATCGCGGGATTCTGTATTTCCGTCCAACTGTGCCAGAACTTCTTTATACCTGGGAAATTGCCTCAGCATATCCCGGCTCATCCAAGGTTCAAGCATGGTTCCGCTCCAGTCTGAACAAATAAGGCCAATAGGTACACCTATTTCAGGTTGCAGACTTTTAGCAAAACAGTAAGCGGTCGCCGAAACTTGTTTGAGGTCTTCGCCATACGCTATTTTCCAGGATTCTCCTTCTGCTACATCTTTAGCCGGAACCAAATCCAGTCGGTTGGGTACGGAATAGAAACGTATGTTCGTATTCGTGGCTGTTTTGGCCTCTTCATTCCCCCATTTAAAATGACCAACCTGAAATTCCATGTTGGATTGTCCGGAGCAAAGCCATACATCTCCCATCAATACATCTTTTAATACGATGGTATCCCCGTTGGATATAAAGGAAATGTTGAATGCATCCTTTTGTTTGATGGGCGGCACAGACTTCTGCCAACTGCCATCTTTCAGTGCACTGGTTTGATAACTTTTTCCACCACATTTGATCTGTATGGGTTTTCCAGGAGTAGCCAACCCTCTGAACAGTACATTTTCATCCCGTTGAATCACCATGTGGTTCGAAAAAACGGGTGATAAAGTCAATGTCTGTGTTTTAGCTGCAACGCAATCTGTTAGCAATAAAACACTACCAAGTATGACAAATAGCTTTTTCAAATTCATATTTTATTAGAAACGTGCATTTGTCAATTTCAATGTTCGTATACCAAATCTCGGCATTTTGAGGGTAACCTTATCCGTCTGATCAAAGGACGAAATGACTTTATCGTTCAGTTCTACGAGCTCCACTTTATCAGACTTGCAGCCTAAGGTCACTTCATTGGGCGTTTCATCACCGGATGCATTGAAAAGGCGCACGTACATGTCTTTGCCTTTGATATAAACAGTCACCACTTCATAGCCGTTGTTTTTCAAGCTAACCAGCGAACGTTTTGCAGAAACGGCCTTTTCATATCCACCGATAGCCAGGAGCTGTTCGTTCCAGCGGGAACTAACCTCTGATACAGCACCGTTGTCCCATTTCCCGGCATGAGGCATCAAAGCATAACGTACATGGGTGGGTCCTTCAACCGTATAATTACGACCCCAAAGAGCTTGCCCTGTAAACTGAAGGGTCAATCCAAGCGGGTAATCTTTACCATAGACATAACTGGTGGTGTGATCACTCAACATGGCCAAGCCGAATTTTTCAGTTTGATCGGTTACATCTACCCAGTTTACTATGACATTGTGTTTGATGTCTTTCCAGGAATCAAAGAAGGTATCTTCCAGTTTGCTTTCACAGACATCAAATGGCGCATTTTTATACAATTTCCCGGATTTTACCAACGAAGGAAATACGACTTGCAATTTATATTTATCGTTGTAGAAAGACTTAACAGGATCTTCGGCTTTGAATTTTTCGGGGATAAACTTTCCTATGGAAGGGTTTGATTTCCAGTCGATGGTTAGGTCAAATCCAATGGTTGGAACGTCCTGAGTCAAAGAAATAACTTGTTTAAAAGGTTGCTCTTCGATTATGCCGGAAACTTCAACACTTACTCGTATCGGTCCGTTCTCAACAATGCGGACAGTAGCCTTATTTTCAGAAGCTGAGCAAAAGCGGTCTTTATTGATAAAATGTCCACGAATGTCGTTAAAGTACCTATCATTTTTGGAATCAACGTACTCTTTATTATTTAGCGTTTTAGCCACCAGACTTTTGATTGCCCCTCCTTTGGACGGATCTAAAATTATTTTATACAAGTTGGTTTCCAGCTGGTAGTTTCCGTTTTTTAATTGAGTCACCGTTGCACCTGATAGCTCTTTCGAATTACCTGAAACCAACCGATAGGTTGTATAACCAACCGAAGGTGCCTGTGCAATAAAGATCAATTTGGTTCCATCTGCTGAAAGTTGATAAGGAACGGATTGACCTGCTTCATTTTCCAAAATCATTTTAGCATTCACTCCAACAGGTATGGAAACTTCTGCCAACGCTTTATCAGAGGTTGCCAAGGTGTTGAAAACACGAATGGTATAATCTCCGGTACCGGTAGCATTGGTGGTTAGACTCATTGATTTATCAGAAATGGCATCACAATAGCGATTGGTAATGGAAGTCCAGGCAGCCACTTTGTCGGCCCAGGTAGACCCATTTTTGCCATTGTAAGGAACAATCCAACAATCATGGTGCTGAGACAGCAATAAAACACGCCATCCTTCTTTCAAATCATCAGCCGGCCATGACATACCCAAATAAATATAAGACATGGAGGCCATTTTTTCAGCAACCAGCAACTTATTTTCTGAAACCCGTACATTTTGGGCTAAACGTTGAAGAACCTGTGCTCCCCAAACCAAGCCGGCTTTAACATCTTCCTGCGTGAAATGCCAATCATCAGAAGTTTTTCCATCGGAAATGTTTGCAAAATAATCTTTCCAGATGACATATTTTGCGGGGTTGTAATGGTTTTTAGCGGTTTTAAGCCAAGGTCCCCACTCCCATCCTGCGTCCTGAAAACACATGCCAACAGGATGTTTGATGCCACTTTTCAGGCAAGCCTGTACATAGTCGTTGGAGAGCCCCCATGATTTGGTCTGCCAGGTGGAATTTTGTTCCAGTTCTTCACAGGCAGAACGAGGGGAAGTCAGAATGCTTGTGCCATCCGGTCCAATCCAATTCACCAATTCTTTGCCATACGCACTGACATATCCGCCCCAACAGGTATTTGGATTTTTGGTAGAGGCATATTTAAAACCCAGCGAAGTCAGTACGGTAGGTAATGCACTGGTAAAACAAGGTTCTTCCGCTGAATACGTGGTAAAAGTCATGGTTGGAAAATGTTGACGCAGTTTATCCATACCTTGGGTAAACTGACGAATCACGCTTTCTCCGGATATGTTATAGAAATAACTTTGTGCATAAGCAGGGTTGGCGTATTCTATGCGTCCTGAATCGGACTGGTCTGCAATCATGTCACGAAGTACATTATACGATTTGGGATCGTGGATTCTTACAGCATCCCATGTTTCCGGTTCAATTTCCAGATTGATTTTCCAATCTGGATTCTTTTGCATTTGATCTACCACAAATTTGGTAAAAAGTTCCGGATAGTGGCCATACACTCCACCATGATATCCGTCAATAAAATAAGACTGCTGTGCAGTAGCCGATTGTGGTGCCCCAAGGAGTAGTAGAGTGGCGGAAACCAGAATCATTTGTAATAAGTTGTTGATTTTCACTGGACTAAATTTAACGTTTGTAATTTTTCTTTTTCTATATATACATCTTCGCACTAAAGATAATGCTATTTATGGGCAATATTTCAAGAAATATCAATTTTTATAAAATCGATATAGCAACTTTTAAAAAAAATGATTTTCTATTCCATTTTTACCTGAAGGAAGTTACTGTTCCTGTTCCAGGGTAACCGATCTAATTCTTAATAATTGAAAGATTGTATGATTTATTTTTATTCTTAATCCGAAGCAAATAAAGTCCATTTGCATTTGTTGTCAAATCAATGGTACTTATAGAAGCCAATAAAGGTCTTGAATAAATTTCATTACCCATTATATTATAAACCATTACTTTTGAATTGGAAAAAGAATTATCCGGGTAAATTAAATGATAGACTCCACTACCAGGATTAGGGAATACCTTTATATCGGAATTGTAAGCATTTTCTAAATTATTTGGTTGATCAGGTAAGGAAAAGGGCACCAAACCTTTCTTTGGAAAATCTACCGGAGTATCAATCAGTATATAGAAATGGCCGGGCTCCAATAATATGGATTTATGAATATCAGTCACCTCCAATTTCTGACCGGTAAAAAAATCATACCAATCACCTGTATGTTGAAAAGCGGGATTTATAGAACGCGAAACTATATCGAAATTTCCTACTAGGGTTACATTCATTTCCGGGGAATTCAAATGGAAACTTTTGGTGATGCCATCTGTTGAATATCCAAAATCATTGGTAGCAAAAACAGCGTATTTTTGTTTAAGATGAATGATTGCTGCATACACATCGTACAATTTTCGACGATCCGGGTCGTTAAAGTATTCCCAGTGAAAAGGTTTAAGTTTTCCGTATCCATTAAAATTTGTACTGATATCGTATCCTAATTCACCAAATAACCATATCATGTGCGGACCGGGCATAGTAAAGAGGAAAGCTGCATTCATTTTCATCCTGTCCAATGCTGTGGAGAGTGTTCTTGTATCGTATGTTGAATTATATCTGCCATTGGTCATAGTTTCGTACATAACACGTTCCCAATCGTGACTTTCCATATAGGTAATGACGTTAGGTGCAGTCCAGTTCCTTACTTTATAGCTCATCCAGGAAAGTTGAGATGAATTCCCCTTACTTAAATCCTTAAATTGATAACTAAAATTTCCCCACAACAACATGCCATAATTGGCCAGTTCTTTTTCTTCTTCGTTGTAACCAAAAACCAGATGCTCCAGAATAACATACGCTTTGGGGTTTATTTTCCAGATAGCATCTGCCATTCTTTTTAAAATTGCAATACGCGCTGCATCGTATTTGTCACCCCATGGATCTGTCATATCTTTAAAAGTGGTGACAAATCCTTTGGTAAAATCAAACCGAAAACCATCAAACTTATATTCAGTTAACCAATACGTATTGACACTGTCTACGAATTGTTCCGTATAGTGACTGCCATGGTTAAAAACAGGGCCGTAAGTTGCATTTGGTTCAGCAAACATGGGTCCGGGAAAAAACCATGGGCTATCAGAGGTTGGCCAATTTGTGGTAGTATTAAAGTATAATTTTACCAACGGATTGTTACCCCAGGAGTGATTCAATACCATATCGAGCACAACCGCCATTCCCCGTTTATGGCATTCATCAATCAATGATTTCAGTTCATTTTTAGTGCCAAAATACTTGTCTGGAGCAAAGTAATAATCCGGATTATAACCCCATCCGTCATTTCCTCCAAATTCCATGACAGGCATCAATTCAATCACATTTGCTCCCAGATTCTGAATATAGTCCAGCGTATCTTTAATCGACTTATAGCTGTGAGTCTTTACCATATCCCTGATTGACAGTTCGTAAACAATCATTTTATCCTTTCCCGGTGGAGTAAAGTTGCTGACATTCCAGGAATAGGGAGTTTGATTCGTTTGAAATACAGATACATGACCAGTCGTTTTACCTGTCGGATATGGGATTAGGTTTGGATATGTTTCAGCTGGAATGGATGAATCAAACTGAGGATCCAGAACTTTATCGCTATATGGGTCTCCGGTTTTGATTTCACCATCTACAAAATATTGAAAGCGGTATTCTTTTCCCTTGATAAGACTGTCGACTACAATCCAGTACCTTTCTCCATCGGGTGTTTTATTCATTAGAAACTCATTTCGTAGTTCCCAGTTGTTAAAGTCACCGATTAGATATACATATTTTTTGTGAGGTGCAAGTAAGGAGAATGCAACTGTTGAAGTATCGATATAAGAGATCCCATCCTTTAATTTTGTCGGACTTTCTGCTGTTTTTACCGTGTCCGGATTAGGTGATGAGACGTTTGTTTGTCCAGTAGGAATGTACGAGCTCATCTTTACCTGACCAAATAATGAACATTGGAAAATCAAATAAAGGATAACAAGCAACTCGAGTTTAATAGTTACTAATCTCATTTTCTTCATTTTAAAAATTCTACAACAAAGTAACTATTTTCGAATCAAAATACTTGAATTTTCAAAAAAAACTAAAAAAACTTCAGAAATTGATAAAATCAATTCTCTGAAGCTTTTTTAGCTACTCATTTAGATTTTTTACTTAACAGTCGTTGTATCTGCTGCCAGAAATGGGTTTGTCTGTTGTTCTTCCAATGGAATAGGGAATAATAAATCTGATTCTTCAAAAGCTTTCCTATGTTCCGGAGCTGTATAACCAATCAGATTGACCATTATTCCGTTTTTCACATCAAACGCGCGACGCGTACGAATCATATCGTACCAGGTCTGGAATTCATAACAAAGTTCCCAATACCTTTCCTTCTGTACCTGATCCAAAGTTATGGATGTTGGTTTTGCTTCGTTCGGCATGGCTCTGTGTCTGACTAAATAATAAGCATCAATAGCTTTGGTATCAGTCGTTGTTCCTCCATCCACATAGGCCTTTGCTTCAGCAGCCAGCAACATAATGTCGGCGGAACGAATACACCAGATATTGGCACCGGCTTTCCCGGTTACTTCAGCATCTGCATCCCAGTATTTATAGATGAAGGGATCGAATGTTGCAACAGTAGTCTTACCATATTGAACTGATGAAGTGTAATAGTAATTTTTTTCAGCAACACGTTGGTCACCTGCCGCATAAGAATCATAGAACGATTTTGAAGGTTTCATGGCTCCGCCAACACCTTTCTGGATAGAAATTTTCTTTTCTGGATAAGGCAAATAACAGAAATGTAGCAAGTTTCCGAATTTCTCAGACTCTCTTTGAATCTGGAAAATATGTTCTTTTACATTCTCGTTTGTCACCTTACGCAAATCGGCATATTTTGCAAACAAAGGATACTTATTGGAATCAATGACCTCATTAGCTTTCGTGTAAGCTAACTGATAATAAGCCGTTCCCTTTTGCAAAGGATAACCAGCCATTGTTATGTACACTTTTGCCAACAACGATTTCACGGCACCCAGATTTGCACGTCCGGGCAGATCTTCCCAAACCAATCCGGATGTTTCCGCAAATTTCAGGTCAGCAACAATCTGGCTATATATAGAATCCTGAGAAGATTTCGGAAAAAACACTTCGTTCAAATTGGTCGTTGGTGCTGTTTTTAAAGGAACTTCACCAAAAAGACGTACCAATTGGAAATAGAAATGTGCTCTTAAAAAATGCATCTCACCCAAATAGCGATTTTTTACAGCATCATCCAATAGTTTTGTTTTATCGAGGTTGGCAATAACACTGTTGCAATTCTCTATTGGAATGTAAGCAGATTTCCACCAATTGTTGATGTACTCGTTGTTCGGATCCAGTTTTTCAAGAAACAGGAACTGATTTTCTGCAAACGCCGCGTCACGTGGTCGTGTTGCATAACCGGGCTGATAATCTAAGGCAAAAAGTGGAGATGTTGCTACACCATATGCACCTACATAGATATCATCAAGACCGGAATAAGCTCCATAGATGGCAGCATCAATCTGTTCTTTGGTCTGATAATAGTTACCAGAAGTAATCACAGACCGTGGATTTTCCTGAAGAAAATCCTGACATGAGGCAAACAGCATTGCACACATTGGTAATGCAACTAATATTTTATATTTCATGGTCATTCTTTTTTTATGAATGGTTAATCTAAATTAGAACTTAAGACCTAAATTGAACGATACCGTCTTAGGTTTTGGATACTGGTACATGTCAACACCCTGATTGAAGGAAGCATCGAATACTGTTACTTCAGGATCATAGCCACTGTATTTAGTAAACAACAGCATATTTTCAGCATTAACTCCTAAATTTAGTTCATTGATTTTGAATTGTTTCAACCATTCTTTTTTGAAACTGTAGCTCAGGGATATGTTTCTTACACGAAGGAAAGAAGCACCTTCAACAACACGCGAATCAGCATCGTTTTCATAACCATCAAGCGGCAATTTCAGAGCGGTAATCATCGTATTCTGATTTTCCGGAGTCCAGGCATCAAGTGATGTATTGTAACAGTTGGAATACGTCACACGATTTTCCATGATGGAACGGGTGAAATTCATAATACTGTGTCCGTACATGCATTGCAATTCAAAAGAGAAGGTAAAGCCTCTGAACATAAAATAGTTGGTCATATTTGCTTCAAACTTCGGCATACCGTTTCCGATAATGGTGCGGTCACCTGAATCTTTCTGGCTGTTTTTGTTTATGTCTTTAAACTTTAAATCACCTGGTTTTTTACCATAAACAGCTGCAGCTTCAGCTTCATCCGTACCCCAGGTACCCAAACGTACATATCCATAAAAGGAGTTTAAAGGAGATCCTTCCTTAATAATGCCTGCCCAGGTATATTTGGTATCACCATTTATATTAAGCACTTTAGATCTGTTCATCGAATAATTGAAGGCAGTTCTCCAGGAAAAATCCGAAGTCTTGACGTTCAGCGTACGAAGTGAAAATTCCAAACCCTGATTTTGGATTGAACCAATATTGTCCATGGCTCCTGAGTAACCCGATGAAGATGGCAATTTCTTGAAATAAAGCAAGTCTGTTGTGACTTTATTGTACAAATCAAAAGTCACATCAATCCGACTGTTAAAAAGGCCGAGATCCATGCCTAAATCAGTCTGAGTGGAGCGTTCCCATTTCAGATTATCGTTTTTAAGACTTCCAAGTATAACACCCGTAACGATTGTTTTATTAAAAACAGTCTGTTGACTGGACATCTTATCCAATGTTTGATAATCCCCTATTTCTGAATTACCTACAGCACCATAACTTCCTCTGAATTTCAAATTATTAATGACACCACTCAAATCACTGAAGAATTCTTCGTTTGAAGGGCGCCAAGCTGCTGAAAAAGAGGGGAAATAACCATATTTATTGTTTTTACCTACTTTGGAAGAACCATCCACACGGAAAGATGCTCCAACATAATAACGTTCGCCATAATTGTAATTACCACGGGTAAAATACGAATTCATGGAACTTTCAGTAAATCCGGATTGTGGAGTTTGAGTGACTGTTCCTACACTTAAATTGTAATATTTGTAGAAGTTGTCAAAATAGTTTTCTGAACCTGCAGTGGTGGAAGTATTTACAGAATAGTACCAACTGGCACCTCCTACAAGATCCAATGAATGTTCACCCATTTTTTTTGTAAAGGAAAGATAATCCTCGTTTGACCAGTTGGCATAGTTCCAATGTGTTCGAGTGGCAACTCCTTTTTGAGTTTCTGAAAAGTCATAAATATTATTGCCTGACCAATTGAAATTATATTGGGCATTGGTCTGTGCACCCCAAGAAGAAACCAACTTCAGGTTATCCGAAAATTTGATCGTACCGATAATATTTCCCAATGCATATTGGCGTCCGGTTGTGAGCATTCTTTCATTCAGCATTTTTACTGGATTTTCAGCATCTTCCGTATCGGGATAATCGCCTTTACGTGAATATGTTCCATCTGCATATTTTACAGGAAGAAAAGGAAGAGCTTCCAACATGACACGGGTTTCGGTTAAAGTAATACCACCACCATCAACACCATGAGCTTCGTTGGAACCTGCATTTATGGAGGTTTGAATATTCAACCACTTTTTTACATTCCAGTCCAGATTGATGAAGGCATTTAGTTGTTTGCGATTACTATTCAACATGATACCCTGGTCATCCTTATAGGAAATATTTGCCAACGCCGAAAAATCTTTTGTTCCTCCGGTAAAGCTTAAGGAATGGTGTTTTGAAATGGCTAAACGAGTACATTCATCCTGCCAATCGGTATTATAGATAGGAGTTCCGTCCGCATTGAACAATTCTGCTTTACGCGGAAAATCAAGAGTAGTCATTGTTGGATCCAGATGTGGAGCGACACGGCCGGGAACAAATTCATAAGCTCTCTTAAAAACCTCTGCCAATTCTGTAGAGTTGGCCAATTCAAGCTTATTTGCCAATGTCGCAAAGCTGGTTAAAGCCTAGTATTGAACTTCAGAAGCTCCGACTTTTCCTTTTTTCGTGGTCATGATGATAACACCATTGGCACCACGGGCACCATAAATGGCGCAGGAAGCAGCATCTTTAAGTACATCAATGGATTCAACAATATTCGGGTCGATGGTCAAAGGGTCTGCTCCTACCATACCATCTACGACGTACAAAGGATCGTTCGATGAGTTGATGGAACTGGTACCACGTATCTTTATAGCTGCATTGGCACCTGGTTTACCAGAGTTTGACATAACATTTACACCTGCAATCTGTCCGGCCAATCCTTGCAAAACACTAATATTGGTGGGACGAGCCAGCAAAGCGTCACTTTTTACAGAACCGACAGCTGTGGATAATCCTTTGCGGGATGATGTTCCATAACCAATAACAACAACCTCATCGATGTTGATACTGGACATTAACCTGACATCTATTTGAGTATTGTTACCAACCTTCAGATTTTGAGTTTGGGTACCCACAAAAGAAAAGCGCAAAGTAGCTGACGGATCGGCAGAAATCGAATAATTTCCATTTACATCCGTAACAGTACCAACATTGGTGCCTACAACAGTAACTGTTGCAGCAATCAGAGGTTCGCCTTCATTATCGTAAACCGTTCCTGAAATCTCAGGTTTTGTTTTAGGATCTTTTGCATCGTTTGTTTTTGATAAAAGAATATTCTTTTCTTTAAGGGTAAAGTTAATGCCTTTGCCTTTGAAAAGGAGAGTTAAGGTCGTGTTCAGATCTTTATTTTTAATCTGAACAATCACTTTCTGATTAACATTTACTGACTCCAGGCTGTAAGCAAACTTATAACCGGTTTGATTTTCTATGGTTGTGAAAACGGAAAGCAAAGTCTCATTCTGAGCATTCACCGTCACGAGTTTATCACTTTGAGCCATAACCGCCTGCGACGTCATCAGGCTAAGAAAAAGCGTCAAAATCAGGCATATCCGACCTCTGTTTTTAATAGGAGAAGAGGATGGATTTGGGTTGTGACGTTCTTCCACTAAAAAAGTTTTTTTTAGGTTCATACATATTAGGTATTAAAAATAAGTACTCTTACAAATTATCTGAGATAGATTGTATCGTTAGCCTGAGTTGCTTTGATGGTAGAGATTTCTTCAATAATTGAAAGGACCTCAGACAAATTTTCATCGACAATCGTAAATGTGAAATGTTTGTTTTTAATTTTATTCGTTAGAACAAACGGTTGATTGTATTTCATTTCCAGTTTTTGAGCAATTTCATCAAGAGGTAACTGGTAGAAATTAATGACACCATTACGCCAGGAAGTATAGTTCTCCGGTACCACTTCATTGATGGTCGTGAGCCCGGTGTATTTGTCAAAGGTGTATTTCTGATCAGGAGCTAATTTAGCCAGTGTATGGTCTGTTTTATTGAAAACGTTGACCGATCCTTCTTCAAGTACCACATCGACTGTATTAAACAGGTCATAATTGGATACCTGAAATCTGGTTCCGGTCACCTTTATATCGTGATTTCCCGTTAAAACATGGAATGGCAAGGCTTTATTTTTTTTGACTTGAAAAAAAGCTTCTCCTTCCAATTGTATGTTTCGGTTATCGATACCATAAGCATTGTCATACGTAATTACTGAACTGGAATTGAGCCAGATAACCGTACTGTCAGGTAAAAGTAGTCTGGATACCTGTGCTTTTTCTGTCATCATTTTAGTCAGGAGATGTTCCGGCTCCGTATTTTTATAGATAAATACGGTAACGGAAATAAACAATAAGAAAATGGCGGCTACCTGATAATAAAATCTTAATTTACGTTGCTTGGACAATTCAGTAGAAAAGTCCATGGATCTTTTGATTTTCAACCAGGTTATCACTTCTTTATCTTCCATGGAAGTATTCATCCGTTCCTGCATCCATTCGTCCCTGAAATCCTTGAAATCAGACAAATGGCCATCTTGCCTCAACCATTTCAACAATAGTTGCAACTCTGCAAAACCGGCTTTTCCACTTAGATATTTTCTTATTGATTCTTTCATTCTAAACTAATTATTCGGATCATACACCTTCAAATGAACATGCTTAAATAGAGGGCTATTGACATTGTTAAAGTGGAATACTCCGGTTTCAGAATAACCCTAAGTTGTTCTTTGGCCAACTTCAGATGTTTTTCCACTGTTTTGACAGAAATACCCAATTCCTCAGCAACAATACACTGTTTTTTTCCTTGAATCTTGCATTTGATAAAGACCTCTTTACGTCGTTCAGGCAGTTCATCCAATCCTTTTTTAATGGATTTAGCCAACTGAATTTCAAGCAATTCGTCCTCTTCATCCATGAAATCAAGTTGATAGAGCTGTTGCAATTCTTCTGCATTTTCTCCGTCCAGGCTTATCATGTGGGACAGTTTATTATCACGCAAATATTTAAAACAATGGTTTTTAAGCATAACAAACAAGAATGCTTCAATGGATGTATTCTCTTTGATATCTTTTCTTTTTTCCCAAAGTTTGACGAAGCAATCCTGAACTAAGTCATTGGCAAGATCCTTATCTTTAATAAATAAGGCACAATAATTCACCAACCGCGTAAAAAGCAGCAGAAATAAATGTTGGAATGTCTTTTCATCTCCAGCCCTTAATCTTAAATTAAAATCGGGTGTTAACATACCAAGCCGTTTCCCTTTTTAGCTAAGGGAGAGGCTGATATCCAAATAGGACATAGCCTCTCCACTTCGCTTATTTTATCATGATTTTTTGTGATTTAGTCTTATCACCAATCTTGACTACCACGAAATAATTTCCGGCAGGTAATGAATTTACGTCTATGGTATTGTGTGTTTTGTCCAAAACTTTCGATAAAACAGTTTTTCCGCTCATTGCAACAATTCTCGCTTTGCTGGCAACACCCGATTTTAAAACATCAATATTGATGAAAGCATTCGTTACTGTAGGATAAACATTGGCATCAGCAATGACGGTTTTATCCAGACTGGCACTAGCAGTGATTTCTATAGGCATAAGAGGCGTTTTGATATAAGCAGGTTCTCTATTGCCAGGATGTGATGGGTCACCCAAATCACCAACGGTATATTTCAAGTTGTAATTGCCTTCTTCATCTGTCGGCAAAATAGGTACCGTAAAATCAATGGTTCTGAAGCCCCAAAGATTTACAATATCGTCGGTTTTACCACCCCACCAATGATAGCCAAGTGGTGCAGGATCAAGTTCTTGCAGTCTGGCTGTTTGTGTAGCATCTGGATAAACCCAACCGGACTTGCTCACTGTGGAGTCACTATTGAAAGTAAATTCAAATTCTTCCTGATCAACGGTCCAGCCATTGGGCAATAAAACACCAAACAACCCCCAATCTTCATCGTTTTTCACTGTGTAATCATTATCAGAAGAATTACCAGGTTGGATACTTAAAATAGCATTGAAAACTTGAGAGGGTAGAGCTTGTGTTGGTTGAGAATAGGATTTCCATTTATAGCATCCAAAAAACACTACGATAAAAAACAATGCGACACAAGCATTTCTGAGTAAAGTTCTTTTTTTCATGATTAATTGTTTTTAAAGGTTATTAAACTCAATATCCAGGTTTCTAAAAAATCCCTACCTAATTATTACTGTTTTTTTGCAATAGATGAAAAATAAAAAGTCAAATTAAAAAAACCTGTTGAAAGAAGCATAGGTTAATTCAATAGTATAAACGATTTACAGTCGTTTTTTGTTCATCTCGTCAATATCCGGGATTCTGGACTAAATTCGGATTGGAATTCAAATCTTCAGACTGGAATTTTACATAATAATTTCTGGATAGAAATACCTTGTTTGGCTTTTTGACTTCATCAGACTCTTTTGAAAAAATATAGGAATTTGCCACTACATTTCCGTTGATGTCAGTACTCGTACCTTTTTCATAAACAGCCCATGGATAAAGAGCAGTAGGAGTCAAATTATCCAGTACACCTTGTCCGCCATTATCCGCACGGGGTGTTGCCGCAATTCTCCAACGCCGGAGATCCCAGAAACGATGATTTTCAAAGGCGAGCTCTATTCTTCTT
>Ga0209430_1001670_pt1 | contig 15857 bp, 10 predicted proteins | sample BarGraIncub1133A_FD_184504 | JGI IMG/M metagenome (GOLD analysis project Ga0209430, IMG submission 184504) | Arctic peat soil microbial communities from Barrow, Alaska - Barrow Graham LP Incubations 11-33A (SPAdes) (version 2) | ecosystem: Environmental > Terrestrial > Soil > Wetlands > Peat... | reverse complement strand
ATGACAACTTATTTGTAACTTGATTGTAGGCATTTATCCCCACAAATAACTATAAAAGAGAGAATTTCTATAAATACGTCCTTGTTTATAAGGTTTTGCAATAAATATCTTTCGAATGTATATAATTAAGTTATAAAAACAGAAGAGTTGCCACATAGACACCTCTTCTGTTTTCATTATTTCAATATTCATTACAGGCCACAGCTAAAGCTGCATAATCTCCTATATTTTCACCTAGTTCTGCGCTAACAACTTTACACACACCCTTAGAACGTTCTAAACTCTCCTTTTCTATAACTTGGAGAGCTTTATCCCATAGGAGTTCTCGACTTCTTACAAATATACTTCCTACTATAATTACTTCAGGATTTAGAATGTCTATTAGAATTGATATACCGCATCCTAGATAATACCCACTTATTTCATATATCTCTTTTGCTAGTTCATCTCCATTTTTAGCTGCATCACTTACTATTTTTGCGTTTATCTCCTCTATTTTATGGATCCCATCGCAAAAGGAGACCTTCTCTCCTGCTAATAATCTTTCCATTACTTTCATCTTAGCAAGCTGAGCAATTCCCCCTCCACTGCAAAACCCTTCAAAAGATCCTACCTTTCCATAGCCTATGGGTCCAGATTGTTCCATACGGATGTGTCCTATCTCCCCTGCCATATCGCTTGTTCCTGAGTACAACTTCCCGTCTAAAATTAAGCCTGCTCCCATACCAGTCCCAAAGGTCAAAAAAACCAAGTTTTTAAAACCTCTTCCCGCTCCAAATTTCCATTCAGCTAGAGCACAAGCATTTGCATCGTTTTGAAGCCTTGTTTTTACTTTAAATCTTTTCTCGATTATTTCAACTATGTAGATGTTATCCCATCCCGGGAGATTAGGTGGAGAAAGAATAATGCCTTTTCTACTATCAAGCGGACCGCCACAGCTAATTCCTATGCTCTCCACTTCTTCCATCTTAACCTTATATCTAATAAGCATCTCCTCAATGCTTTCACATATTCTATTAATGTTATAATTGGGACCTTTTTCTAAATCCGTTAGAAACCTAAATTTATGTACAATTTCTAGTTTAGCACTTCCTAAGTCTCCCTTAGTATTACCCAAGACCACTCCACATTTAGTACCTCCAATATCAATCCCTAGAAAATATTTCATATCAACTTTCCTTTCTTTTTCCCTTTTCCATTATATTCTTCTACCTTAACATCCAAAGTCTGCCTCCATTAGTTTGGCAATCTGTCCCAGCCATTCTTTGTATTTATAAAAGGAGAATCCAGGGAAACCTAATAAATAGTGGTTACCATAGACCTTCCCCTTCAATGTCCATTGAATAAGAAGCAATTTTTTATCTGAATGATACACACTAATTAGTCCAAGTTCTATATTTTCATTGGCTTTACTGGTGAAGTCTCCTTCTAGAAGAGTTTCCTTTGTATCCGCATCCCAAATTTTAAATTGTCCATTAGCATCCTCTAAGGAATCATTTCCAACAACAACTTTTAAATGCCAGTTTTCAGGTTCATCAATCATGATACATATGGGCTGTTGAACCCTTTTTATATAGTAATAAGCCAATTTCTTGCCAAAATAGTAATCTACCACCGCATCAGAGAATTGTGGCCAACCATCCATCATATTCCACCATATAATTCCAGTCCTTCTCCATTTTTTTAGTCTTACCATCTCAATGAAAAACTTCTTTGCCTCTGCTTGAGAGATTTGAGAGGCCATAATAAAATCTTCTATATCCTCAGGGATTTTCCCAAATAACTCTTGCACTTGATCTGCCATGAGCTTTATCCTGAGAGCATAATTGCTCTTACTTCCTAAAACAGCTGTGGCATGTGTAATCCACTGCTGATTTTGTTGCCAGGGCCATAAATGTTCATCATCAATAAATCTTTTAATTGATGAAAGATTTGGGCAACCATGGTATCCGATTTCGCTGATAAAATGAGCTGTATTTTCAGTATAAAATGAGCTTTTATAGTAATCCCTTGGTCCCCAGAGGTGTCTTTCTGGCATAATCTGATTTTGGTTCTTTTCAAAGGTAGTTGGTGAATAATAAGGGGAGCTAGGCAAATAATGGCGGTAAGGATCACATCTAGTTATCACTGCTGGCAGTACCTCTCTGGTAATTTTGTTATGGGAGGGGTCTATCCCTTTAGACACCATATTCTCATCACACTCGTTATCTCCACACCATATTACTAAAGATGGGTGATTTCTAAGTTTTCTAACCACAGATTCTGCTTCCTGCCGTATAGTTTCCAGAAATTCCGTAGTTTGTGGATAAAGTGCACAGGCCATAGTAAAGTCCTGCCATACCATAATCCCATTTTGGTCACAAAACTTAAAGAAGTCATGATCCTCATATACATTACCTCCCCAGCAGCGCACCATATTACAGCCTAATTCCTTGAACAATTCAAGAATAGTATCATATCTTTGTGCATCACGGCTATGGAATACATCTGCGCTTACCCAATTGGAGCCTTTGCAAAGTATAGGCGTTCCATTTATTTTAAAGAGAAATTGTCCAGGGTTGTCTAGACTTGTAGTATCTGAGCGAAGCACTTCGACTGTTCTAAGCCCAACTATCTCTTGTTTTCGGGCAAGAACCCTCCCCTTACAAATCAATTCTATTGTAACTTCATATAAATTTGCTTTCCCATAGCCAGTTGGATACCATAGCTTAGGGTTTTCAATTTCTACATAAATGTTTCCTCCAATATTTAATAGTGGATTAGTTACTTCAAAATTAGAATTCCCACATACACCTTTTATTTTCAATTCCATGTCAGACAATTGTAATAAATTTGAGTCTAATCTGTAAAACACACCCAATATGGCCTTATTCCTTGAAATAGAACTGGTAAAAAAATATGTTTCTCTAATTTCATGCTCTTCATAGATTAGTATTTCAACTTTTCTCCAAAGTCCAGCAGACATTGCCCTAGGCATGATATCCCATCCGTAGCTGTGGGCAGCTTTTCTTATCCATGTCTGTTCTATATTTGTCTCACCATATGAAAGTCCATTGTAAGGGTCAATTTGTTTTTCAGCTGCTTCAATTAGTGGTGATCTAAGTCTTATAGTCAGAATATTAAATTTATCTTTTACCATTAGAGTTGAGATATCAAATTTATGTTCAATAAACATGTTATCCGACTCTCCAATTTTCATATTGTTTAACCAATAAGTTGCCAGAGCGTCAACTCCATGAAAATTAAGTTCTATCTTCCTGTCCGTAATCCCATTAGGAGTTGGAAATTCATACTCATACCACCATTCATATACTTCATAGGGTTTAAGCTTGTGTATATTTTCCCCAAAGAATAAATCCTCTGGTAGTTCCCCTACCCTAACCAGATCTAATTCTACGTTACCAGGAACCACCGCTTCAATAGAAGAGAGCCTTTCTCTTTTTAAATCTTTAGGCTCAATAATAGAATATTTCCCCTGAGGAAAGTAATACAATCTCCATTTACCATCCAGACTGATATTTTCCATAAATACCACCTCATTTAGTTTGCATAATTTCAGAATATAGATTTTCAAACTTCTTTTTAAATATCCTTTAAAAATGTGGAAGAGAATCCTATCCTTCTTAAAACTCCAATACTGCCATTGCATGACATTTTAATTTATCTACAGTATAGCTTACTTTCCCATCCTTTTGTACAAACGCTAATTCCTTCATATCAGGAGCCAAATAAACCTTATTTATTTTCTCAGCAATTTTAACTTCTACTTGTATATCATAAACTGGTATTATATCTTCTATAATTTCAATATTGTCCCCTCTTTTAACTGGACTTACATATAAAAGATGATTTACATATCGTTTTTCTTTCTTCTGTAACATTAATGTAACTATTCCTTGTGCTGGCAGATTTGTATTTAAGGTTTTATTGTCACCTAAAAGCTTATTTAGAGCATAAATAATTGTTTCTTTTAAAAACAGGCTTCCCTTTGTAGCATAATCATCAAATATATTCCAAGCAATATATATTCCGCTTGCACTTTCTACCATACCAGGCCCACCATATTTAAAACTATTTGGAGTATGCTGATGGGAGCAGAAGGTAAATATATCCCTATTGAAATATGGGTCTTCCCGTCGCCCCAGTTCAAAGCCACTACTTAATTCCACCCTTTGTCCCTGACTATAGCAAATAAATGAAGTATCCCCTAAATTGTTTAGTTTAAAATTAGGTTTGAAATAATCTGGTCTATACGAATTTGCTCCCAGCCATTTTGCTCCTAAATCAATTGCAAATTCTTGTCCTTCCTCATTAAGTCCTGACTCACCTGTAACTAAAAGTTTACCCCCATTATTTATATATGCTTGTAGAATATTTTTCAAGGCTTCATTGATTCTAACTCCATCTGGAAGTATGACAACTTTATATTTATTAAAATCTTCTTCTAAGTCGATGACATCAAATAGAAACTTGCCTTCCAGTAGAATTCTGGCAGCTCCGGAATCACTCTTACCAGTTAAAGCCATCTGCCCTTCACCGTCTCCATAGGTTCCTACTGCATCCAGAGATAAAAGTGCTATATCTGCTATACTTTTAACGTCGTTACACCATTTTTCTTTTTTCTCCACTTCACTATAAGCGGCACCAATAAGCTGATAGGTAGCCTCATCCATAAGTCCTTCTGGGTGAAGCTGATCCCCTATGGAACACTTAGCTCCATTTGCAATACTTAGTGCTGTTTCATATATAAGAGCATTAGGATGTTTAAACCCACCAAACTCTCCCCAACTAGTATGGAACTTTCCTGTCATCCCAAGAAACTCCATGCCTAAGCCTTGTACATATCTAGCTGATAATGGGAAATGATCATACCCCCAGCCACCAGTTGGAAGGGATTCAATCTCTAAATGAGTGTTCATGGAGGCTAAATCTCTTCTGCCTCTTCTTATATGCCCACCATTATGGAATATTCTTAGGCCTGGTCTTATTTTATGGACAGTTTCTTCAACAATCCTTGTGTAATTAGCATAGGTTCTTTCCCATAGATCTTCCATCGCCTTTTTATCTCTAGGGTCTTTGCCTTCTTTTCTTATAGAGGCTATGCAATTTTGACAATAGCAGGTTCTAACACCAACTATATCTAGAAATATCCCATCTCCATTATAATTTAATACAACTTCTTCTATCTGCTTAATTAGGTACTTCAAATATGGACTGTTAAAACAAAATTGATGATATCCAGGGGTCATAAAATCACTAGCCCAATTTGTATTATCTTCCTTATCTCTTATTAGCCATTCAGGGTGACGCCTTGCCATCTTCTCATCTAAGCCCGCTGAAATATATATGGGAGTCTTTACTCCAATTTCATGAGCTGCTTCGATCATTTGTTTTAACAAGTCAAATTTAAGGCCAGGATGCATTTCATTAGCTCCTGAGGGATGATATGCAAAGCCATGATGACACTTTGAAAAGACAGTTATGGAACTAACATGTCCAAGCTTTAAGGCCTTTTGAAATTGTTCTTTTGAAAATTTAGAACCTATTTCACCTATCTGCTCTGAGGTATGAAAATCTAAGTGCACTTGTCTAAAAGGTAATCTGTCCATAATAATCCTCCTAAATTATAAATATTATATACTAATTTGAATGCTTTCAAATCTAAATTATATAAGTCCTTTGATTACAGTTTTCTTGTAGACCCATTTAAAATAAAACTTGTTTTAAGCCGCCTAACTATAGGGAAATCTGTATAATCTCCCTTTATTCTTTTTAGTAGTAGTTGCGCTGCAGTCTTCCCTATTTCATCCATAGGTTGAACAACAATGGATAAGGAGGGTCTTGCTATCTCTGAGACTCCTAAATTATCAAAGCCAATTAAGGATAACTCCTCTGGTACATTTAGCCCAAGCGCATAGGTAGCCTTCACAGCTCCAAGGGTAGTATAGTAATTACAAGCAATAATTGCAGTTGGAGGTTCTGTTAGCTTCATGAATTGAGTTAAGCCCTCAAACCCGGACTTTTCTGAAAAATCCTGGGCTTTAACATATTGATCCTCTAGGGTAAATCCGTAATCCTCAAGGGCTCTTTCATAACCCTTTAATCTTTCGGCAGCTGTAAAAGTCTTACTACCACCAGTTATAATGGCTATTTTTTTATGATTATTATTAATTAACCATTCAGTAACCACATAAGTTGCATTAACATTATCCGTTAGGACCTGGTCACATTCAAAACCCTTACCCAATATATCTAAAGTTACTATGGGAACTTGCTTTTTAAATTCCTGTAGATAGCTGATATCTTCCCTGGAAGGATGTATGATAAGTCCATCAACCATTTTATCTAATAGAATACCCACCTTTTCCATCTCTAAATCAGGATTGCCTCTGGAGTCACAAACAAATATATTATAACCTTTATGATAGAGTTCTTCTTCAATACTTTTTACTATAGTTGTAGAATAAATATCTGAAAGGCCAGGTATTATGACACCAATATTATGCGTTTTGTTTGTTTTTAAGGTTCTAGCTATTAGATTTGGCTTGAAATCTAGTGCTTTAATTGCTACATCAATTTTAACTTTATTTTCTACTTTTATTTGGGCACCATTCATATATCTAGATACTGTCCCAACTGCAACATTAGCTAATTTTGCTACATCTCTTATAGTGGACAATTCTTCACCTCCTGATAATTGAACCGTTTCAATTACATTCTAAACCACTGGTTTTATTAAGTCAATGTGTTAATTGTGTTTAATGTAACCTTAAGCATTACTTTATGAGCAATTTATATCTTAAATGGCTTACCATAAACTAAACTATGAAAAAAAAAATAACAGTAGTATAATTAAACTAGTTATATTATGACTACAATTGAAATATAAGCCTTATATCCAATAAGCATTATATGAATTAATAATTATAACTAAATTTGACTAGGAATTTATGTAATGTGTAGGAGGGAATTATGTATAATTTAATTTTAGTAGATGATGAAGAAGAAGTAAGGAAAGGTATAATACAAAAAATCAAGTGGCAAGAATATGGTTTTGAATTGATAGGTCAAGCTGAAAATGGTATTGATGCCTTAGAAATTACAGAAAAGTTCACTCCAGATGTAGTTATAACTGACATTAAGATGCCTTTTATGGGTGGGCTTGAGCTATCAAAAGAATTAAAAAAGAGATTCCCTACTATAAAGATAATAATATTAACTGGCTTTGATGAATTTGAATATGCTCAAAAGGCAGTAAATTTAAATGTAGTTGAGTATGCTTTAAAACCTGTTTCCTCAAAGGAATTAATACAAGTACTGTTAAGAGTTAAAATACAACTTGATGAGGAAATGTTGAAAAAAGAGGATTTTGAAGCCTTAAAGGAACATTATATAAGGAGTTTGCCTGTTTTAAAGGAAAAATTTCTTATTTATTTGATTACTAGTAAGCTAAGTAAGGAAGAAATAAATGAAAAATGTAATAGATATGATATTAATCTGATTGGAAATCAGTATATTGTAGCAGTTATAGATATCAATCACCAAGTTACCTATCAAGAGGAAAAGACAGATGATAGTAACGAACTTAATTTAATTAGATTTGCAGTTTTTAACATTGCAGAAGAAATTGTTTCCAAATATGGCAGAGGTATTGTTTTTATGCATAATGATCTGATTGTATTAATTAACCCCTTTCTAGAAACGGATAGAGCTTCTATTTTCAACAAAATTCAATCCATCCTTGAAGAAATAAGACAAAGTATTGAAAAATATTTAAAAACTACTATCACTATTGGCCTTGGAACAATTATAAAGGATTCACCCCTCATCTCTGATTCTTATAAAAATGCTCTTTCCGCATTAGACTATAGATTGATCATGGGCAATAATCGAATTATTTGGATAGAAGATATTGAGCCAAATAGTAATGGAAAAATAGTTTTTGATGAAATTATGGAACATGACCTTAGCAGTTCTATCAAGGTAGGTACTGAAAAGGAAATTATGGTAACAATAGATAGTTTGTTTTTTAAACTCGAATCTGTAAAAGTTGATTTTAAAGATTATCAAATATATTTTCTAGAAATACTCACTACTATAATTAAGACTGCTGAAAGCTTAAATGTTGATTTAGTGGATATTTTTGGAGAGAATTACAATTTATTTGTAGAACTCTATGAATTTAGCGATTTAAATCAGGTTAAGCAGTGGTTTAAAGCTATTTCCATCAAAATAATGAATTACATAACAAAAGAAAGACAAGACAGTTGTAAACTCTTAATTGAAAAAACAAAGGCCTATATAAATAAATATTATAGTGATAGCAATATAACCATAAATAGCCTTTGCAATTATCTACATATAAGCCCAACATATTTTAGCTTTATTTTTAAAAGGGAAACAAAAATGACTTTTATAAGTTACTTAACTCAAATTAGAATGGATGCTTCCAAGGAGTTAATTAAATCAACAAATTTAAAGTCTTTTGAGATTGCTTATAAAGTTGGATATTCTGAACCAAATTATTTTAGTAACTGCTTCAAAAAACATTTCGGAATTTCTCCATCAGAGTATAGAAATAGTTAATGTACAATCTCATAGCTAAAAGGAGATGAAATTTTGAAAAGCAAGATTAATAGACTTTTGAAGAACCTTTTAAACACTGCCGTTGCTTCCTTTAAGTTTAGAGGCATACAATTTATTATTACCCTATCCTTTACTTTCATTACAATTTTGGCTATGCTCTTTGTTGGAATCGTGATTTATAATAAGTTTTCAACTTCTCTGGAAAATAATGCTACTTTAAGTACAAAACAATTAGTTAATCAAGTAAATTCAAATATTGAGTACTATTTAAAAAGTACCAAGGAAGTATCAAATTTACTAGATAAAAATATTTATCTAAATCAAAGTATTCCTAATAGCAAACTGCAAGATCAAATGAATGTAATACAGAATATTAGATCTGATATTGCAAGCTTAGCTGTATTTTCAGACAAAGGTGAACTTATAATTGGATCTCCTAACTCAGTACTAAAGGATAAAGTAAATATACTTGATCAAGAATGGTTCAACTCAGCCTTAAACAAATCGGATAATGTAATTTTTTCTCTACCTCATGTTCAAAATCTTTTTGATGGAAAGCATGATTGGGTTGTTTCTTTAAGCAGAGTTATATATTTCTATAAAGATAATGTGAGGTTACGGGGAGTACTCCTAGTTGATATGAATTACAGCACAATAGGCCAGCTCTGCCAAAATATATCCATAGGTAAAAGAGGTTATATTTATATTGTTGACTCTGATAATAATATAATATATCATCCAGAACAGCAGCTAATTAACATAGGATTAAAGTCTGAAAATCGTCAGGATTACTTAGGTAGCTATTTGGAAAACTCAGATGAAGGAAAGCGACTTGTAACAATAAAAACAGTAAATTATACAAATTGGAAGGTAGTCGCAGTAGCATATATGTCTGAAATATTAGATTTTAAAAATGCTATTACTAGCTTTATAGGGTGGATTCTGTTCGTCTGTATCATCCTAATTGTTTTCATCTTTGGGTTTATTTCCTCTAAAATATCTCATCCTATAAAGCAGTTGGAGGAATCCATGAAGATGGTGGAATCAGGAGATTTTAATATATATATCGATGTTAAGGGTGAAGATGAGGTAAAAAGACTAGCTACAGCCTTTAATTTGATGATTTCTAAAGTTAGATATCTTATGGGGCAAATAGTAATTGAACAGGAAGCAAAAAGGAAAAGTGAATTAGATGCTTTGCAAGCACAGATTAATCCACACTTTTTATATAATACTTTAGACTCAATAGTTTGGATGGCTGAAAACGAGAAAAGTGATGGTGTAATCACAATGGTAACCGCGCTTGCTAAACTATTTCGAATAAGTATTAGCCGTGGTAAAAATATAATTACTGTCCGGGAAGAAATAGAGCATGCAAAAAACTACTTGATAATTCAAAAGCTTAGATATAAAAATAAGTTTAAGTTTGAGATTATAGCACAAAAAGAAGTCTTAGAATATAAAACCTTGAAGCTAATATTACAGCCCCTTATAGAAAACTCAATTTATCATGGCATAGAGTATATGGTAGACGAAGGTTTTATAAAAATATCAGTTTCTATAACTAATGGTAAATTATTATATGAGATATGTGATAATGGCCTGGGGATCGAACCCTATAAATTGAAGGAACTCCTTGATTATAGAGTAAAATCTAATACTGGTTCAGGGGTTGGAGTGAAAAATGTTCATGAGAGAATTCAACTAAGCTATGGAACGGAATTTGGTCTGAAAATAGAAAGTGAAATGGAAGTGGGAACTACAATTAAAATTTGGTTGCCTCTTGTAAAGGAATAAAGCGGAGGTGTTATTATATGTTTAAAAAACGTAGCATATTGATTTTCTTACTTTTTATACTCCTTATATCACCCTCCTTATCAGGAATTGTAAATTTAAATTCTAAAAAGGATGAAGAACCTAAAGAAATATCTTTAATATTAAAAACCCAGAGTGGAGATTATTGGAAAAATGTCCGAATGGGTGCAGAGGTTGCTGCTAAAGAATTTAATGTAAAACTTGACTTTACATATTGCAGTGATGAAACTGATATTACTGGACAGATAGCCCTGGTGAATGCAGCCATAGAAAGAAAAGTTGATGCTTTAATATTAGCACCAAGTGATTATAAAGGACTTGTAGACGTAACTGAAAAAGCAATATTTAAGAAAATACCCGTAATAGTAATAGATAGCAAATTAAATACTAATAAAACCAGTAGTTACATAGCCACAGACAATGTTAAAGCCGGTGAAATGGCAGGTGAAAAGCTTGTTTCTTTATCTGGTATAAACTCGCGAATTGCAATTATCAATTTTGTTCAAGGATCAAGTAATAATAAGGATAGAGAAGAGGGTTTAAAACCCATAATTTCAAAATACCCACAAATGAAAGTTGTGTATAATAATTATATTCTCCCTGATTCAGAGAGTGCCTTTGAAATCACAAAAAAACTTGTGTTAGGTGATGATAAAGTTAATACAATAGTAGCTTTAAATTATATAAGTTCTATAGGAGCAGCACAGGCAATTAACGAAATGGGTCTTGCAGGTAAAGTAAATATCATTACTTTTGACAATACCACAGAAGAAATAGAATTTTTAGAAAAAGGTGTAATACAGGCTACTATAACTCAGAGACCTTTTGGTATGGGATATTTGGCAGTTAAGTATTCAGTTTTAAATCTACAAGGTAAGAAAATCCCCAAGTATGTTGATACTGGACTAGTTGTCATAGATAAGGCAAATATGTATTTACCTGAAAATCAAAAAATATTATTTCCTTTTACTCAGTAGATAGAAATACAGAAAATATAGGAGAATTTTAATGAATAATTTGAGAAAGATCATAGTAATTTTGGCAATGTGTTGTATTATATCCTCAATTTTAGAAGGGTGTGGAATGAACAATACTGATTCTAATACTGGCTATAAGGGAGGGTTGCCTAAAGTAGGAGCAACCATCTACAAATATGATGATGAATTTATGTCTTATATACGAAACTCAATGGAAAATGATGCTTATGGAAGAATAGCTTTGAATATGAACGATTCTCAAAACGATCAAAATATACAGTTAAAACAAGTGGATGAGATGATTGCTAAAGGTGTAAAAGTCTTAGCAATAAATTTAGTGGATCCTAAAGCAGCACAAGCTGTACTTAATAAAGCAAAAGCTGCTAAACTACCAATAATATTTTTTAACAAGGAACCTGAAGCCTCTGTACTTAATAGCTATGCTAAAGCATGGTTTGTTGGTACTGATTCAAAGGAATCTGGAATACTTCAAGGGAAAATGATTGTTGACCTTTGGAATAATAATAAATTAAAATGGGATAAAAATCACGATGGCAAACTTTCATACGTATTACTTAAGGGTGAGCCAGGACATCCAGATGCAGAAGCACGTACAAAATATGCTTTAGATGAAATTAAAAAAGCTGGCATTCCTGTTGAAGAATTAGCTGAGGCTACTGCCATGTGGGATGCTGCAAAAGCAAAGGACAAAATGGATGGGTGGATATCAACATTCAAGAATAAAATAGAATTTGTAATTTCTAATAACGACGTTATGGCCTTAGGTGCATTAGACTCTTTAGAAAAAGCAGGATATGTATCTGGTAATAATTTTATACCCGTAGTTGGAATAGATGCTATTCCAGATGCAGTTAAAAGGATAAAAGATGGTAGCATGGTTGGCACAGTATTAAATGATGCTAACAATCAAGCTAAAGCAATAATAGATTTAGCTACAAATGCAGCTAATGGGAAAAATATTCTTAGTGGTACTTCTTGGAAACTCGTTAATAAGTCTGTACGAGTTCACTATGTTACCATAACAAAAGATAACATTGATGTAGCAGAGCAAGCCTATAAATAGTTGTATTGTTACTTTAATTATAATTAACACATTAGGATTTTAATATATTATAGTAGGATTTTGTATTAATTATAATGATATTTAATGATATCATATGCATGTACTAATAAAACAAATTAAAAAACAGGGGGGAAATTAATGAAAAAGGCAATTACAATGATAGTTGTAACAGCTATGGCTATTACAATGTTTACAGGTTGCTCAACTACACCTAAAACTACTACTACTACTGCAGGTGCCAAAAAGGTATCGATAGGATGTACAATCTACAAATTTGATGATACTTTTATGACTGGTGTTCGTAATGCAATCTCAACTGCTGCAACAGGTACTAATGCAACTGTGGAAGTAGTTGATAGTGCAAATGCTTCTACTACTCAAAGTGATAAAATAGATATGTTCATCACAAAGAAAGTTAACGCTTTAGAAATCAACCCAGTAGACCCTACAGCAGCTGGAGCAATTATAACTAAAGCAAAAAATGCTAATATTCCAGTTGTATTCTTTAATCGTGTACCTACAACTGCTGACATGAATATCTGGGATAAACTTTATTATGTAGGAGCTGATCCTAAACAATCTGGAACAATGCAAGGGAAGATATTAGCTACTTATTGGAAAGCTCATCCAGAAGCAGATACTAACAAAGATGGAATTATGGACTATGTTATGATGACTGGAGAACCAGGAAATTCTGATGCTATTGCCAGAACTAAATATTCTATCGATGAGATAAATGCTGAAGGAATAAAAACTCATCAGGTAGCAACAGATACAGGTATGTGGGATCTTGCAAAAGCTCATGATAAAATGCAATCAATCATAGCTGCTCAAGGAACTAAAATTGAAGTAGTACTTGCTAATAACGATGATATGGCTCTTGGTTGTATATCAGCATTAAAAGCTGCTGGATACTTTACAGGTACCAAGTATATGCCTGTTGTTGGTGTTGATGCTACAGCTCCTGGAATTGCAGCACTTACAGATGGAACTTTACTTGGAACAGTACTTAACGATGCAAAGAATCAAGGTATTGCTACATTCAAACTTTCACAATTGCTAGCTGAAGGTAAGACTCCTACTACTGAAAACATTGGTTATACTCTAACTGATGGTAAGTATGTATGGGTAGATTATAAAATAATAACTAAAGATAATATAGCAGATGCAAAATAATCTCTGTATTTGTAATTTATAAAATCTTTTAAAACCAACTAAGGTACAATAGTTTTCTATTGTACCTTGCTTGGTTAATGAATTTAAACCTTAAACAACTTTAAGGTTTACAGGAGGCGTTACAATTATGGAAAATGATTATTTACTGGAGCTAAACAATATATCCAAAGAGTTTCCTGGTGTAAAAGCATTAGACGATGTAAGTCTAAAAGTACGAGCTGGTAAGGTACATGCGTTAATGGGCGAAAATGGTGCCGGTAAATCTACACTTATGAAATGTCTTTTCGGTATATACACGCAAGATATAGGTGAAATATTCTTAAATGGTACTAAGATAGTAACAGAAAGTTCAAAGGATGCTCTGAATCTTGGGATTGCCATGATTCATCAGGAGATTCATCCTGTTAAATATCGTAATGCAATGGAAAATATGTGGCTTGGTCGTTTGCCTATGCATGGAATTGGGCCCTTCAAATTAGTTGACGAGAAAAAAATGTATAAGGATACACAAGCACTTTTCAAAAGGCTTGATATCAATGTTAAGCCAGATACAATAGTAGATACTTTATCTGTTTCTACAGTGCAACAAATGGAAATAGCAAAAGCAGTTTCCTATAATGCAAAAGTAATAATTATGGATGAACCTACCTCATCCCTTACTGAAGCTGAAGTAGAGCATTTATTTAGAATAATACGTGATCTTCAAAAGCAGGGAGTTGCCATAATTTATATATCTCATAAAATGGAAGAAATACTGAAAATTTCTGATGAGGTATCCATTATGAGGGATGGAAAGATGGTGGGTACTTGGGATGCTAAAGATCTAACTACTGATGTTATAATTAAAAAGATGGTAGGACGTGATATGACTCATAGATTCCCTAAAAGATTTAATGTACCAGGGGAAGAAATCTTAAGAGTTGAAGGCTTTACTTCACCCTTTCCTTTATCCTTCCAAAATATTTCTTTTACTTTGAGAAAAGGAGAAATATTGGGGGTAGGTGGTCTTGTCGGAGCTCAAAGAACAGAGGTTATGGAAGCAGTTTTTGGTCTTAGAAGTTTAACGTCAGGAAAGACTTTTATAAATAACAAACAGGTTAGAATTAAATCTCCAATGGATGCAAAGAAACATAAGATGGCCCTACTTACAGAAGAACGTCGAGCCTCCGGTATCTTTCCCGTATTATCAGTCATGGAAAATATCGTAGTGGCAAACTTGTCAAAATATCTAAGTAAAATTGGAATTTTAAACGATAAAATGCGGAAAAGTGATTCACTTAAAAGTATAAAGCAGCTAAACATCAAAACTCCTTCATTTAAAGAACTTATACAAAATTTATCTGGAGGAAATCAACAGAAAGTGCTACTTGCTAGGTGGCTTCTTACAGATCCAGATATACTGATTCTTGATGAGCCTACTCGTGGAATTGATGTAGGTGCAAAATATGAGATTTATACCATTATCGCTGAGCTTGCAAAGCAAGGTAAGAGTATTATTATGATATCTTCTGAAATGCCTGAGCTGTTAGGTATGTCTGATAGGATAATGGTAATGTGTGAGGGACATCTTTCAGGTATTGTTGAAGGAAAGGATGCTACTCAAGAAGGTATTATGGTACTTGCTAGCAAGTATATGCAATAGTTAGGGAGGTAAAGATAAATGGAGATTTCAGTTAAAAGAACAATGGGGTTTTTAAAACAGTATGCTATTTATGCAGTATTAGTAGTACTTGTTTTATGTATAGCTATAAAGGACCCACGTTTTATTTCATTTGATACTTTTAGGGATATATTGGTTCAGAGTTCAACAAGAGTCATCATAGCCTTAGGAGCTTGTTTCGCTATCTTAACAGCTGGAGCTGATCTTTCAGCTGGTCGTGTTGTAGGCTTTGCTGCAGTAATATCTGCATCTATGCTTCAAGCGTCTACTTATACTGCTAAATTTTATCCAGGTTTAGGACAAATACCAATGTTAGTTCCTATTATAGCTGGCGTTTTAGCAGGAGCTTTAATTGGACTTTTGAATGGTTTCATAGTATCCAAGTTTGATGTACCACCTTTTATAGCCACTTTGGGAACAATGGTTATTGTTTATGGAGCGAATTCCCTATATTTTGATCGTGCTCCAAACCATTCACAGCCTATCGGGGGGTTAAGAGCTGATTTTTCTACTCTTGGCACAGGATCATTTTTAGGTGTCCCCTATGTAATAATCATAG
>Ga0209430_1001667_pt1 | contig 15894 bp, 21 predicted proteins | sample BarGraIncub1133A_FD_184504 | JGI IMG/M metagenome (GOLD analysis project Ga0209430, IMG submission 184504) | Arctic peat soil microbial communities from Barrow, Alaska - Barrow Graham LP Incubations 11-33A (SPAdes) (version 2) | ecosystem: Environmental > Terrestrial > Soil > Wetlands > Peat... | reverse complement strand
TAATGGGTGAGACCCTGTAGGAGGTGATTGGAAATCAGCTCCTTACTATAAATCACTCCTTTTGTGTATTGTATCATTGGAGTTAGCTCTAATGTCAACAACAAAATATATCGCTATAGATCCATCTATTTGTTTCTCAATTAAAAATAGTGATATATTGGCTAAAATGGGTCAAAAACCTTGTAGAATATTTAGCTCGGTTAGAATATTTATGATTTATGAAACTCCATTTTTGCCTGTGATTTTAAGCATTATGTTTCATAAGAGGTTTAAAGATATTTTTCATTAGATAAAGCATCTATAGTAAACATATTGATTTCTGTAATAAGGATGTATGTTAGAGAGCAAGACAAGAATTTGTCCTTGCTAAAGGATACAGATTAGGTGATTGCGAATAGCAAGAGGGTCACTATGCTCATATAGCTTTTATATTCTCTAAGATACATCAATGTATTGGGGATTTTCACCAAGCTCTTATAAACCCCTTCAAAGCCATGAACAAAATAAGGAAGATAATTTTTATTGAATAAAAGTCGAATTATCAATATAATTGAAATAATATAGAAAAACAGTCTAAAACTTTGTCATGGGAGTAAGGGAAATGGGAATTTTTGATCGAGACGATTCTAGAGAAATTAAAAAAACTAAGAACCTAGTGCAAGTTGAAAGTAGACATATCAATTGTAATAATTATTTTGAAATTAATCATTCAATAATGCTTGTTATTGATCCAGAAACAGGGATAATAGTGGATGCAAATCCTGCTGCCTGCTCTTTTTATAAATATAATTATGAAGATATTATCAAGCTAAAAATTAGTGACATTAATACACTTTTAATTGAAGAACTTGCGATTGAACTGAAACTTGCCATTATAGAACATAGAAATTGCTTTTACTTTAAACATCGATTAGCAAATGGTGAAATCAACCTTAATGGCAAATATTATTGATATTGGGATCAAAAATAAAGATATTACTTACATCTCTTTAGTAGGTAGAATAATGTTACTGGCGGCATTTCTAGGAATTATAGGGGGAATAGGTTCATCTATGTTCACCCCAATTGCTTCTATGAGAATGGGCGAAAATCTAAGGCAAGGTATCTTTGATAAAATACAGACTTTATCTTTTCTAGAGATAGACAAGCTTAAGACTTCTTCCCTTATCACAAGACTAACCAATGATGTAACCCAAGTCTAGAACATGATGCTTATGGCACTTAGAATTATGGTGAGAGCACCTTTTTTGTGTATAGGTGGAATCGTTATGGCTGTTTTATTAAGTCCTAAGTTATCACTTATATTCTTAGTAATAATACCTATAATGATTATATTTATGATTATTATAATTAGAAAATCCTTCCCAATGTTTTTATCTGTACAAGAAAAGATAGATAGAATTAATGTAGTTTTACGTGAAAGTATTTTAGGCGTCCGCGTCATAAAAGCTTTTACTATAGAGGATAAGCAAGGGGAGAGATTTGATACCGCAAACTATGATTAAATGGATAAAAGTATCAGAACTCAGAATATGAACCTACTATTGTGGCCAATTGTAACCTTAGTAATGAATTTAACTGTTATCGCAGTATTATGGTTTGGTGGCAATATGGCAAATAGTGGTACACTCCAAATTGGCAAAATAATGGCTTTTATAAATTATCTTATTCAGCTAATGAATTCTCTAATTATGTCTGTTAATGTAATTGTAAATTTTTCTCGAGCAAAGGCTTCAGCTGATAGAATAAATGAAGTATTAAACACTATACCCTCCATCCAAAATAGTGAGGCTGCAGTTAATATTGTGAGCTTCGATGTAGAATTTAAATGTGTATCTTTTAAATATAATGAGCACAGTGATTATGTGTTAAAGGATATATCCTTTAAGGCAAAACAGGGGCAGAAGATAGGAATTATCGGTGCTACAGGTTCAGGCAAAAGCTCCTTTATAAGTTTAATTCCAAGATTATATGATGCCACTGAGGGTCAAGTCTTAATTGGTGGAGTTGATGTTAAAAATCTAAAATTACTGGTACTATTGAAGAAAATTTAAAGTTTGGTAATGCTAATGCAACTATGGAATTATTAGAAAATAGCGTGTGTGATGCCCAGGCATATGAGTTCATAAGTAGTAAAGAGAATACATATAAAAGTAGGGTAGAACAAATAGGTAAAAATTTATCAGGAGGACAAAAACAACGTCTTTCTATCGCAAGGACTCTAACAAAGAAACCTAAAATTCTTATATTAGATGATTCTTCAAGTGCACTCGATATGGAAACGCAAGCAAAACTTCAGAATTCAATAGGAAGCAGTATGCTAAATAGCACTGTATTTATTATTGATCAAAGGATTTCAGGGGTAATGGGTGCTGATAAAATATTAGTTTTAGATAATGGAAAAATATCAGCAATGGGTAAGCATAAAGAATTATTAAAAAGCAGTGAAATTTACCGAAGTATAGCTGTTTCACAGTTAGGTGAGGAGGTGATTTTCAATATCTAATAAGGAAATTACCCTTAGACAAGGAAACTACCATACTAACATGTTTAAGGAAAAGAATGCAAAGCTTAAGAACCCTAAGGTTGCAATCAAAAGATTGTTAATGTATATGAGCAATAAAAAAGGGTGACATGTTAGGACTTTCAAGAATATGTTTTGTGCTAGGAGTAATTTATCTTGTTAGTGCAGCTGCAACCTTTATTCAAAACAGATTTATGGTAAGTATAGCACAGACGACTTCCACCGCTATAAGAAAAGATTTGTTTTATAATATGCAGAAACTTCCTTTAAATTACTTTGATACTCATTCAAGTGGAGACTTAATGAGCAGATTTACAAATGACGTAGATAACATAAATATGACTTTATCTCAAAGTATAACACAACTTTTTTCTGGGATTATAAATATAGTAGGAATGTTTATAGCAATGATGCTTTTAAGTCCTTTACTTACACTTATAGGAATGATAACCATACTGCTTTTGCTTATAATAACAAAACTTATAGTCAAAAAAACCCAACCATATTTTGTTAAACAACAAAAAGAGTTAGGCAATTTAAATAGTTATATTGAAGAAATGATATCAGGACAAAAAGCCGTATTACTCTTTTCACAAGAGGATAAGGTTAAGAAGGAATTCTCTATAATAAATGGAAGACTTACTAGAAGTGCAATTTTTGCTCAGGCCTTGTCAGGATGTATGGGACCGGTGAGCAATTTTATAAATAATATTACTTATCTTATTCTAGCAGTTTGTGGTGGATATTTTATTATTTCTGGTATGAACATTACCATTGGAATATTATTTACCTTCATTCTTTATATGAGAAGTTTTTCACGCCCAATTAACGAAATACTTAATATATTTAATCTAATACAATCTGCATTAGCAGGTGCGGAAAGGGTATTTGAAGTTATGGATGAATCTAAAGAAGAAGACAGCAAAGAGGCAAAAACTATAGAAACAATAAAGGGTGAGGTTTCTCTTTCGAAAGTTGATTTTTCCTATATTCAGGGAATACAAATACTTAAAAATATAAGTATTGAAGCTAAAAGAGGCCAAACTATAGCTATAGTTGGACCAACTGGTTCAGGGAAAACAACAATTATAAATTTACTTACAAAATTCTATAATATAGACAGTGGAGAAATAACATTTGATGGGGAGAACATTAATAATATTAAAAAAGGAAGTCTTCGGAAATCAATATCAATAGTATTACAAGATACATTTTTATTTTCAGAAAGTGTTAGTGAAAATATAAGGTATGGAAGATTAACTGCTACAGATAAAGAGGTTCAGGAAGCTGCAGAGCTTGCTGATGCACATCACTTTATTAGGCAATTACCGGAAGGGTATAATACTATACTGTCAGATAATGGAAGTAATCTATCCCAGGGACAGCGTCAACTCTTAGCAATTGCAAGAGCAATATTAGCACAGTCCTCAATTCTTATTCTTGACGAAGCAACCTCATCAGTTGATACTCGTACTGAAATAGCTATACAAAAGGCTATGCTTAACTTAATGAAAGGTAAGACAACCTTTGTTATAGCTCACAGATTAAGTACTATCAGAAACTCAAACCAGATAATTGCAATAAAAGATGGGGAGATAATTGAAAGTGGTACCCATGATGAACTTTTAAAGAAACAAGGCTTCTATTCAAACCTTTATAACAGCCAATTTGCTGGATTTAATAGCTATAGAGAATGTTCATAATTTAATGTATAATTCAATTAGGTATAAATAAAGTTTATATCAGATTACAAAGGCTAAAAAGAGAGGTAGAATTATGATAAAAGCAACTGAAAATAATGAATATTATGAATTGGATAATCCTACTAGTATGCCAAAGGCTTCAGGGTTTTTATGGAATGAAAACATGATGATTCATATGAATTGCCGGGGATATGCGGTAGCTCAGTTTATGCAACCCGAACCTGCAAAATACTCATATGCGCCGAATTTAGAGGCTAAAACGTTTATGCAACCAGAACAACCTTACTATGCCCATCACCCTGGCCGCTTTGTTTATGTAAAGGATGAAGCTTCCGGTAAGATCTTTTCGGCACCTTATGAACCTGTTCGTGTCCTCCCTGATAAATATACATTTTCTGTAGGAAAAAATAATATCTTATGGAAGATTGAAAGTAATGATGTTCTAATAGAAATGAGTTTGAGTTTACCTAAAGATGATGTAATGGAGCTTTGGCGCGTTAAGGTGAAAAACCTTTCAAAAAATAAACGTAAATTAAGTATTTACCCCTATTTTACTATAGGCTATATGTCCTGGATGAATCAATCAGGTGAATATAAGCAGAATTTACAAGGGATTGTATGTTCTTGTATTACGCCTTATCAAAAATATCAAGATTATTCTAAGATTAAAGACTTTAAAGATAAAACTTTTTTATTAGCAGATCAAGAGCCTACAGCTTGGGAAATTAATCAAGAAACCTTTGAGGGGGAAGGTGGTATTTCCTTACCATCAGCTTTGCAAGAAGATCTGTTGTCAAAAGGGGATGCCCGTTATGAAATGCCAGTTGGTGTATTGCAATATAAAATAGATATGAACCCAGGTGAAGAGAAAGAATATCGGTTTATGTTTGGTCCTGCTAAAAGCGAAGAAGATATTGCTCATATCCGTGAACAATATTTTATAGATAAGAATGATACTGGGGAAGATGGTTTTACTTTAGCTGAAATAGGATATGCAAAATATATAGCAGAAGGAAGAGGGTGTATACAAATAAAAACACCTGATTCTGATTTAGATAATTTTGTAAATCATTGGTTACCTAGGCAAATGTATTATCATGGCAAAACCAACCGACTTACCACAGATCCACAAACTCGAAACTACCTTCAAGACAATATGGGTATGAGTTATATCAAGCCTAAAATTGCAAGAGATGCTTTTCTTCTTGCGATAAGTCAGCAAAATGAAAGTGGTGCCATGCCGGATGGTATAATTTTGCATGTAGGTGCTGAGTTAAAATATATTAATCAAGTACCTCACACGGATCATTGCGTTTGGTTGCCCATTTGCTTGAGTGCCTACTTAGATGAAACGAACGACTATGAAATATTAGATGAAATAGTTCCTTTTACACAAGGCACAGAAAAAGCATCAGTTTTTGAACATATTAATAGAGCAATGTATTGGCTTATTAACGATAGAGATGAACGTGGACTCAATTTTATTAAGCAAGGTGATTGGTGTGATCCTATGAACATGGTTGGCTACAAAGGAAAAGGTGTTTCTGGTTGGCTAACGATGGCGTCCTCCTATGCATTTATCATTTGGGCTGATATATGTAAAAATAGTGAACGACTGGATATGAGTAATAAATTTCTAATAGAAGCAGATAAAACTAATGCAGTAATAAATAAATATTTATGGGATGGGGAATGGTATGCCCGAGGAATAACAGATGATAATGTTATATTTGGTATTAGTAAAGATAAAGAAGGTAGGATTTTCATTAACCCTCAAGGCTGGTCACTTCTCTGTGGTGCAGCTGATAAATTGAAGGAAAAGAAGATAATAAAAGCTGTTAGTGAACAATTAGAAACGCCTTTTGGTGTTGAAAAGCTAGCTCCGTCCTATACATCAATGCGAGAGGATGTTGGACGGGTAACTCAGAAACATCCAGGAACAGCAGAAAATGGAGCAGTGTATAATCATGCAGCAGCATTTTATATCTATGCACTATACTCAATTGGAGAGAAAGACAATGCATTTCGTTTGCTACGAAAAATGATTCCAGGACCAGATCCTAAGGATATTATTCTGCGAGGCCAATTGCCTGTTTTTATACCTAATTATTATCGAGGTGCATATAAACAAATCCCACGGACAGCTGGACGCTCAAGTCATTTATTTAATACTGGAACAGTTACGTGGTTTTATCGTTGTTTAATAGACGGTTTATTTGGTCTACAAGGTAATAAAGAAGGACTTAGAATAAAGCCACAGCTTCCTTCTCATTGGCAAGAAGCATCTGTCAAACGTGAATTTAGAGGAGCAGTACTCAATATAGATATTAAGAGAGAAACAGGAATTAAAGTAACAGAAGTTTATGTGAATGGGAATTTCATTGAAGATGGCATCATAAAGGATTTGAAATCAGGCACAGAATATAAAGTTCAGGTGAAAATTCCATTCAAGTTGTGATAAATCTTTGTAAGCACATCTTATGGCTATAGCAAGGGTTGATATGCTCGCAGTTTTTGCACCTAGAGAACTAGAACTAAAGTCAAATAAAGGATCACCTAGCACTCTTTAGGTGATCCTTTATTGCATGGCTTAAATACTTCTAACAAATTTCCCTATTTCCATACAAGCTTCATCGCCTTCTGGAGTATCAAATATTGGAAAGCAATGAAACATTCCTTCCCATTCATGGAGCGTTACTTGAACTCCTGCTGCGATAGCTTTCTTTTCGAGTACAATTGCATCATCATACAACAGTTCCTCACTGCCTACATGAATAGACAACTTTGGAAAGTCTGTAAAATCTCCAAGTATAGGAGATACATAAGGAGACTTCATTTCTTCTACGCTACAATATAAACATGGAATTGGCTCAGTGCTGCGATATATTTGAAGAATATTATCAATTTCCGATTCTGGAAAGAAAGATCCAAGCATTGGATCCCTGTTAGTACGAGTAATTCTGGAGTCGTATCTACCATCAAAATCTACAAATGGGGAAAAGACACATACACCACCAGGAGTAGGAAAATAATGATCCTTTAAGTAAAGAGAGATACACAAAGCAAGATTTGCACCTGCAGACTCTCCGATTATGATTATGTTCTTAGGGGAATAGCCCTTCTTTAGTAACCATAAAAAGGTTGTAACACAATCCTCTAGATGTGCAGGAAATTTGTACTCTGGACATCTCCTGTAGTCGATAGAAAAAGCATCTACCTTTGCATTACATACTATATTTCCTGTCATAAATCGTCTAGCTAATGCGGAACCTGTGTTAAATCCACCACCATGAAGAAATAAAATAACCTTATCCTTTTGTTTCTCTGGGTCAGTATTTAGATATTGAAGCCACTCACCACTCACCCCATCAGCATTGTTAGGAATTAAAGTAAGTTTATCTTTTAGTGGAACTTTCCTTGCATTTTCATCAACCATTTTTCTTTCAGCATAGATTCCTTGTATTTCAATTAATAAGGGATCGACCTTTCCATTTATAGAATCTTTCCTAGTTATTTCCGATGCTTCTTTCCCTTTTCTAAGCATTTGGATAACTTGTTGTGCTTCTTTACTAAGCATTGTAAATACCTCTTTTCATTAATTAATACTTTTATTATACCATAGCATAAGGACGCATACCGCAACCACCCTAGATTTGCCAGCCTTTTTTAAAGTAGGCCAAAGCCTTGCTGTTAATTAATTGATAATAAAGAGTTAAAACTCATAGTTTAAAAATGATGAAAACAAAAAACCATTATCTTTTCTCAGATAATGGTTTTTTGTGATTAAGACTGTTGTATATGATAGTCTTTATCTATAATTAGCTTTTTAGCAAATTGATTATTGAATCTAATTTGGAATTTATTTTTTGTAATGTAGGTATTTTGCTTGTTTGTAATGAGGGTATATTCTGAAGTTCAGAGACTAAAGCTACATAGTCTTTATTGGCTTTGTCAGTTTTTATACTTGCTCTATCAGCAGTCATAGTTACGTTAGTTGCCTTTAATATAGTTCTATTGGATTTAATTACAGTTCGCTGAGTCTTTAAGGCATCTTTTTTAGCTTTTAAGGTTTTACTTGCCTTATCCTGTGCTATTAAAGTCTTAACCTCTGCAAGCTTTACTTTTATCTCATCTCTAATTGCTTGGTTTGTATTATAGTTTGCTTTAATAGTAGTTCTTACTGCTTTGATTTGATCTGCGAAAGGGGCTCTAGCTGAGTCAGCTTCTGTTGCAGTTGTTGATGCCGCAGCTGGGCTAGCTGTTAATACTGCTGCGCTAACACCCACAGGTATTAACATTGAAAGTGCTAATGCAATAGGTATAATTTTTTTTATCATAATATTTATCCCTCCTAAATTTGTTCTACAAGACTAATTATAAAGGTAAAGTGTGGTAATAATATTAAGTAATCGTGTGAAATTGTGTGAAAGCATATGTTAAGCTGACTTTTGTTGATATAATCAAATTAGTTACGTTAGTAAGGGGATGTTTTAAACCTATGAACTATAAAATATATTTAGTAGAAGATGAAGAAAACCTAAATGATATATTAAAATTATATCTGGAAAAAGAGGGGCTACAGGTAACTTCCTTCTTAAATGGGGAAGAGGCTAGAAATAGTATAGATAATAGCCCTGACTTATGGGTGTTAGATATTAGTCTACCTGACATCGACGGGTTTCAGATTTTAAAAGAAATACGGGAAAGGGATAAGGATGTTCCTGTTATATTTATATCAGCAAGAGATAAATATATTGATAAGATTATTGGGCTGGAAATGGGGAGTGATGATTACTTAGCAAAACCCTTCCTTCCTAGAGAACTCATTATAAGGGTTCAGAAGCTACTTAATAGGGCTTATAACAACGATAGGAATAAGGATGTAGTAATAATAGAAAGCTATTCTATTGACTTGGAGAAAAGAATAGCAAAGCTTAAAGAGGAAGAGGTGATTATGACCTCTAAAGAATTTGATCTATTAGTGCTTCTGATAAATAAGAAAGGTGGAGCAAGTACGAGAGATCAAATATTGAGTGCTTTGTGGGGAAATAATTATTTCGGAAGTGACAGGGTTGTAGATGATTTGGTTAGAAGACTAAGAAAAAAAATGCCTGAATTAAAGCTTGAAACTATATATGGTCACGGATACAGATTATCCGTTTAGAAAGGATGTAGTATGAATAAGTTAAAAAATTGGCCTCTGTCACTGCAAATATGGATGATATTCACATCAGTAATTGTAATTATATTTGTTTTATTATCTATTTATTTTTCTATAAGTATTAGAAGTCTTTTTACCAATGAAATCTATACAACTATAGAAACAGCTCAGGAAAATTCAATCCAAAAATCCACTGATGGAGTTAATTCAACGGATGAGTTAAGTATAGGTCCAGTAAGCAATGATATTCGAGAGGTTAGTAATATAAAATTCAATTATACAAACGATGCAGCAAACCAGCTAAAGATAGCGAAGTTTATGCCTAATAAAGTAGTTGGGGATCTTTTCCTAAAAAAGTTGAAAAAACAGGCACAAAATCAGACGAGTGTAACTCAAAGATATATTGAAAGAACAGGTTCTGGCAGGATACTATATGTTATAAGGGTAAATGGTATCAATAAGAAAGGGAACTTTATTGTATCCTATATGTGGGATACGTACAGGAACTCCTTAGTTTCCGCTTTTATGAAGAAATTATTTGCTGTAATGATTATTGCATTAATTATAAGCCTAATGGCTGCAAAATACTTAGCCCATAAGCTTACAGTGCCCTTAAGAGAACTAGATAAAAATGTTAAAAATATAGGAAGTAAGCAATGGCATGAAAGTATTAACTTAGACAGAAATGATGAAATAGGAGAATTATCAAAATCAATAGAAGCCATGAGAGTGGAGCTGATTAAACAGGATGAGTATGAACAGACAATGCTGCAGCAAGCCTCCCACGATCTAAAGACGCCACTTATGGTAATACGAAGTTATGCAAAAGCTGTAGAGGATGGCATTTATCCAAAGGGCACCTTAGAAAGCACTATGAAGGTTATTAATGCTGAAGCTGAAAGAATGGAGAAGAGAATTAAAAACTTACTTTACTTCACTAAAATTAAATATATATCTAAGCATCCGAAACAGTTTAAAGAGATAAATATTAAGAATCTGGTGGAAGGAATTGTTGACAATTTCATCTATAATGAGAAAGATATAAGGTTTGTTTTAGATATAAAGGACATTAAAGTAAAAGCTGACGATGATCAATTAACTGTAGTATTTGAGAATTTAATCGACAATGAACTAAGATATGCAAAGAGCTTAATAAAAATAACAATATACGAAGAGGGAGAGCAACAATATATCATTATATATAATGATGGGATAAAAATTCCTGATAATAAACTAAGCAATATATTTGGTGTTTTTGAAAAAGATAAAGGTGGTAACTTTGGACTTGGCCTTGATATTGTAAAGAAAATAGTAAACATGTATAATGGAAATATAATAGCACAAAACGAAGAAATAGGTGTATCCTTTATAATTACGTTAAGAAAACACAAATGAAAACCCTATATGAATAATTATTTTAATTAAGTGAGGATATTTTATATGAATGAAACATTAAAATTACTAAATAACAGGTCATCCTTAAGGAAATATGATAGTAAGCCTGTAAGTTCAGAGGACCTACAGTACATTTTAGAGGGAGCCATGAGGGCACCTACTGCTGGTAATATGATGACTTATTCTATTATTGTAATTGAGGATAAAGAAAAGAAAGAAATACTTAGCCGAAGCTGTGATAATCAGCCATTTATAGCAAAAGCACCTCTAGTTTTAATTTTTATAGCAGATTATCAAAAATGGTTTGAATATTATAAGGTTAATGGAGTAAAGGAATATTGCGTTAAAAACAATCTTCAGTTTTTAGCACCTTCAGAAGCCAGCCTTTTCCTAGCTATTGAAGATGCTATAATTGCAGCACAAAATGCAGTGATAGCTGCAGAAGCTATTGGTATGGGTTCATGTTATATTGGTGATATAATGGAGAAATATGAGTTTCATAAAGAGCTTCTTAAACTGCCTAAATTTGCATTTCCAGTAGCTATGCTATGCCTTGGTTATTACCCAGAGGATTATAAGATTAAGCCAAGAGAGAGGTTTAAGCAGAAGTATGTAGTATTTAATGAAGAGTACAAAATGTTATCCCCAGAAGAAATACAGGATATGCACAAAGAACTAAACTCCCGGCATATAGAAGGCAATAAATATAATGCAGAAAATTATGCTCAGATGCATTATGCATTTAAAACTGGAGCAGATTTTTCTGTGGAAATGGCGCGTTCGATTAGAGAAGTTTTAAAAAACTGGAATGGTGAAGAATTGTAAATTATGAAATGTGGATACATGGAATTAAGCTATTTAGAACACTCACTATCTGTGGGTGTTTTTTTATACTACGGATTATCTAGATAAGACTGTTAATATGTCCTTTGATAACTGTAGTTTATGACTTATGGAAATAATATTATTTACTATTTTATACATAAATAGTAATATAGTAATAACATAATTTCTATTACATTTAGATTGGTTAGAAAGAAATTGTTGCTTGAAAAGTAAGAAAGAATTGGAGGTATTAACTTGTTATTTTTACCTAAATTATTTGTTATTGCAATTATATTTATTTTACCGTTAGCAGTAATCATTTATGTTTTATATCTTCTTATCAGGGCATTAAGAATATATATAAAAAAAAATCCGTAATATTCTATGATGCTTCAGTATAATATGCCAAATTAGCTGAAAGGTGGAGTTTAAATGAGTTTCTATGTTTTAGGACAGATAACAGGTTGGGTAGTTAATATTATCTATATAGTAACACTTGTTGTGGTGATTAGATTAGCTGTTAAAGCAACTGAAGCACTCGATATGTATATAACTGATAAGACAAATAACAAATCATTGTAAATATTTAGGATTAGGTATCTTGAAAGGTAATCTTACAAGTATGTTTGGGGAAACTGCAAAATAATAGAAACTAAACTTTTATCTAGCAATGAAGCTTAATAAATTTAGTATTAGTATAAAAATACTAACATTTTTAAATTTGTCTAATGTTTATGGGGGAAGAATTTAAATGAAATTAAAATCAAAAAAAGGCTTATTGATCTTTTTGATTATAGTTATATCTTTTGTAATATTCTGGCTAAAGCCAAAATCTATCTATGAGACCTATCATATGAATAGAGAGAAGATAACTAAAATTGAATTCTTTGACTTAAGAAACAATCCTCATATGGTTACTATAAGTGCTAGAAACAAGATTATTGATTTCTTGAAATATATTGATGAGATTAAGATAGGAGGTTCCCGACCAAGCATCATCAATTCTAATGAAATCAATGTCATCAGAATTTACGTCAATGATAAATTAGTAATTAAGATGTGTCCGACATCTACTTTTATGTTAGAAATTAATGGGTATGAATACTTTACCTATAGAAATGGCTTATCGTATGAAATAATTGACAAAACATTGTCTTCTAAAATAGTTAATAATTTTATAAGCTCAAAATAACAACTAAATTTCAAGCTAAGATTGTTTAATATTTGTATTGATAAGAGAATTTCATTGATGGATTTCCTACCAAAACCACCAAATGAAGAAGCGACAGAATGTGATTTGAGCAATTATAAAGTAATTAAAAAGGCTTTCTATTTTCCGTATATTATTACGGAGATGCATAAAATTTTTAATAATCTTAGGAGGCGAGAGCGCTTGCTTAAAGAACAAATGCAAGGTGTGTTAAATATGTTGGGATTAAATATTATTAAACACCCTATATTTTATAACTGTCATAATGGCATTCGCTTTGAAATTGGTTTGGGAGAGGTATATGGCAATGATATGAAACCGCGAAAAGAATATATTGAAAATGCATTGAGTCGTGCCATTACTATATATAATAATGGAATACGGTGCCCTGCGATTTTAATGTGGGAAGTGTATCCACAAAATGATAAAGAAAAAAAAGTCTTGAAATTCTTTTTGCAGAAAAAGTTGCACCAGTCTTGCCACAGGAAGAATCCTCTCAAGAAGTGAATATGGATGGAAATACCCTTAGGCAAACTCAATTATTTTGGAATTTGAAAGAATCGAGAATACCAATAGACAAGGTGTTTCGAGAAATTATAATTGGTGATTTAGGCGGGTTACAGGAGTTTGTTTCATCAGTATATCTGTTTGCTATTGAAAACCATGTTATGTTGCATCTGTACGATGATAGAGGACTTGATATTGTTTCTCATTATAAGAATACATTGTTGCCACTTTATCAAGAACTAAATGCATGGATACTTGACTATGACCGTGAACACATAAATGAAATATTCTTAAAGTAGCATTTTATAGTAAAAAAAATCTAAACCAGTATTTTATTGTGAATCAACAATTATTAAATAAATATATTACTTTCAAATAATTGGGGGTTAATGATGAGAGATAATTTAATAAAAATGTCGTTTGCTAACCAAGAACTTAGGCGTAATGGTTTGCTATCCATCTTGAGAACACATGAAATACTCTTCACTTTAATACATAACAAGATAAGAGAACACTGGGTTGAAAATATTATTGTTTCAAAAAACGATGGTTGTCCAAGGTTAGTTATTGGAGCACATTATGATAGTCTAGATGGAAGCACTGGGGCTAATGATAACGCAGCTACAGTATGCATACTTATCGAATTAGCAAAAGCTTTTATTATCAATCCTCCAAAGTTACCAATTAACATTGTATTTTTTGACCAGGAAGAATATGCAGACCGAGGTAGCGAATAATATATACGATATACGAATAAATGTAATATTTTAGCAATGATAAATTTGGATGTATGTGGGGTAGGAGATCAAATTGTATTTGGACCTAGAAAGAATTTAACAAAAGGCTTGCTTGGAGATATGTTGACAGCTAGCAATCTTCTACAAAAACATAAAGCAAGAATTGTTGATTATATTCCGCCAGGTGATGAAATGAGTTTCGAGAGAGAAGGTATCCCCAATATATCCATAGCCATTCTTCCAAATAGTGAAATAGATGTTGTTATAAAACTTGCAGAGTACATGGAAAAGAGACAACGACCTCAGCCAGGTGAATTTACCATTATGCCTATGATTATGGAAACAATGCATAATGGACCTAGGGATTACACTGATATTGTTGAAGAAGGATCTATGAAAAAAGTATTAAATTTTCTCTTAGATGCGATATACTCTTATAACTAAACCGATTTATGGGATGATGAAACTTGGTAGATAATTTTGAAGTAAAGATTACTTAAACTTTTTAGGGCTAGATTTTTGAAAATCGGAGTTAGATATGTTAAGAATAGATATTGATTGAGCAAAATCAAAAATGAAGCTAAAAGCATCGATATGGAATTTAGTAGTGGTAATGTACCAGGTGGATATACCCTATTGAAGAAAAACTTAAATTATGGGCCGTATTTAAATGTATTGGTGAAACTGGGGACGGTATTGGAGAAACATGGGGGAAATCATGAAGAAGAAGAAATGATACTAATATAGCAGATTAAATAATAGCTTTTGCAATGGCAATTAATGAAATCATAAATATTATTGATTCCTTTAAAATCACTGTTAATGAAGTAAGTGTAGGATATTGTTTAAATTGACTGGTGAGAAGAATGGGGGGGTTCATATGATATGAACACACAAAATTTTATTTAACTATTGATGACGAACCGAGCAAGTCGGAGTCGCTAAACCTTCTTTAGACAATAAATTAAGAAGTGGAGGTATTATATTGAAAAATTTAGAAGAAAAATTTAAGCAGAAAAGGGTTATTTATGTAGCCGTATCTATAATAATAGGAATTGCTATAATACTATTTTTAGTAATTCAGAGCATGCATGATAAATCTAATGTGCACGTACTATTACCTATGTTAGGTCAAAATAAGCAAGTAGTTTTAGATAAGTTAGATATTAACAATGCTAAAGTAACATCTATAGGATATGAAGAATATTATACTTTAAAAACTGGCATTGAAACTGAAGAGGTTATCTTTACAAATGGTCTCTGTTCTGGTTATAGATTAACATTTAATGATGTTAAGTCTACTACTGATGAATTAAAAGCTACTATTGAAAGGGTCCATAATTTATATGGGAAAGAAGTATTGGTAGCTAGTAGATTAACCTCTATTTTAAGTAGTAAAAAAGGAATAGAATCCATTAAAGCTTTTTCCCGAAATAATGTATGTATGGGAGAATGGGGTATACCTGAGAACGCAGAAATCGAGAAAATCCTTTTAAGAGAAAGCACAATTCCGACATATGGTCTCGATCTTTTAGTGAGCTTAAGGAAAGTAAATAATGACTATCTTGTTACAGTTAAATATGTTGCAAATAGGAATGAAAAGAGAACCTACTTTTAGTAGAAAATAAAATGAGTTTTTGATGTCAATCTGAATAAAGTTGCAAATAAAGGAAGCCTATTTGACTTCCTTTATTAATTGTTAAACTAATAGAGTTATCTTGAATACATTTACTCCACTTTCAATAAAGTCTATACTTGAAAGTAGCTTTAGCCTTAAGATAAAGGGAAATAAATAGTAATTGGAGGTAGATAGTGTGAAAAGAAACTAGAAT
>Ga0209430_1001664_pt1 | contig 15918 bp, 13 predicted proteins | sample BarGraIncub1133A_FD_184504 | JGI IMG/M metagenome (GOLD analysis project Ga0209430, IMG submission 184504) | Arctic peat soil microbial communities from Barrow, Alaska - Barrow Graham LP Incubations 11-33A (SPAdes) (version 2) | ecosystem: Environmental > Terrestrial > Soil > Wetlands > Peat... | reverse complement strand
GAGGTTCCCGGCTGTGACATTGACTGTTTTACTTTCAACGGTGTTAGCCTCGGTTCTTGACGCTCGGTTCGGCAAGGCGTTTTTTATAGGAAGGATTAATGGTTTGTGCGGAGGTGTCAGATTCTCTATTGCAGGCATTTGAGCCTGGATACTAAACGAAAACAAAAAAAGCTGGACAAACAAAACAACACAAAGTGTACCCTTTTTTGACGCTAATTGTAAATTCGTTTTCATGACTGTCAGAATTTTTAGTTTATTACCCTGATATCTTCAAAATCCAAATGTAATGATTAATTATTCAAGTTTTACAAATATTATAACAACTAAATATCTGTTTCTGCTATACAGTGAGTCGATATCCGTTTTTTGAAATTGTTTCAAGTTTGATTGAAGGATCCTCATTAAGAATCTTTCTCAATTTGTATGCCAAATTATGCAAAGATCCTTCTTTGCCTTGAGGATCATTTTCGTTTTCCCATAAAACTTTAATCAATTCTTCTTTGGTCACCACTTTGTCTTTGTTCTGGCAAAGAAGCCTTAGAAATGTCGATTCCAGATTCATTAACCTGATTGTTTTCCCTTTTAAAGTGAGGCTTTGGCTACATGGGTCAAAAGTAAATAAACCCAATTGATAACAGTTCTTTTCACCTTCGTCCCGATTTAATAAGGCGTTAATTCGAAGAGAAAGTTCTCTGACTCCAAATGGCTTTTTCAGATAATCCATATATCCAATATTAAACCCTCTTTCAAGATCAGCTATGCTTTTCTTTGCGGTGGTAAAAATTATTGGAAGTGTCTTATTTTTCTCTCTGATAGCTTCGGCTATGTCAAACCCATTTATTTCGAGACCCAAATCAACATCCATGAGTATCAGGTCAAAAGTATTTTGCTCCAGATGTGAAAGCGCTTCATTGCCATTAAATAAATGTATAACCTCAAAATCCAAATCTTCCAGATTTTCAGTGATCATCATTGATAGGTTGGGATCATCTTCGACAAGTAATATTTTTTCCATATTTTTTTAGATACTTGATATTACACCCTACTTCTGGGGTAATTGTAAAATGAATTCTGAACCTTTTCCAAATTCGCTACTTACAGAAATAGAACCTCCGTGTTTTTCAATAATTTGTTTAACAAAATTCAGCCCTATACCATAACCAGGCATTTTATTGTTTGAACTGACTCTGACAAATTTTTCAAATATTTTGTATAGATCGTCCTCTTTTATACCTATACCATTGTCCTGCACCGAAATAAATATTGAATGATTTGCTTCTGATAGTGTCAGTTTAATTTCAACACTATCTTTTGAATATTTGATGGCATTTTCAATTAGATTGGAAATGCACTGTGATAGATGATCCTTGTCAGCAGCAACCAAAGGGTCAGACAAGAGATTGCTTACATGAAAAGTAACAGGCTTTTGAGATAATTCAAGTGATCGATCTTTTATATCCTGAATCATTTCAATCAAGTTGAATTCCGACACGTTTAGCCTGAACATACCTTCTTCTTCCATAGACAGAGTCAGAATCATGTCTATTTTTCCGTTCATCCGGTTCAATTCATCCATGGACAGATTCAGATATTTTTCACGTCTATCATGATCGTCGATGGCTTTTGTGTTAAGAAGAGAATCTATTGCTTTATGCATGACGGAGATGGGGCGCTTCAATTCATGTGAAACCTGATTGTAGAAATCATTTTTGGATTGTGCCAGTTTCTTTTGCTTTAATAGCGTTCGTTGTAAAATGTACAGGCAATAAATGCAAAAAATGGACATTAAAAATGAAAGCAAAAGAATACCTGCCATCTGTGAAAAAATATCCCGCAAGGGGTTTAGAAGGACAATCTGAAGGACTTTGGTCTGTTCAAAATTCAGAGGTATATTTTTGGATTTAATAAGTAAGGATGACGAAGGTTTTACTTTTTTGGACCTTGCCCATATCCTTCGGCTTTTTATGTCTATAATTTGAGAATAGATTGTTGAATGAATGCCCTGTTCTGCCAATAGTGCAGATGCAATGCTGTCAATTTTCTGAAGTTGAATAGGTTTCTCTTTGGATAAGTATATTTCTAGACCAATATTAATTAATGCCAAAGAATTGCTTTTATCTATACCAGTCATTTCATCAATGTTGATCAGTTCATCTTCCGGCAGAATTTTTGTGTTTTTATCTACAACACTTACTTTGGGATGCATTGTTGAACCTATGCTTTCAAACCTCGAATTCATATCAATTTTATATGCTTCCTGGCTAACTAAATTGAGCTCTCTGCTCAACAGGTCTTTATTTATCTGAAAAAGTTTGAATATAAGAAAGGCCTGAGAAATAAATATCAGGATAACAAAACCAATGGATAATTGAGTTAATGTCTTGTAATGCATTTCAATTAAATGATTTTATGCAATTCACATAGTAAAATTAAGTATTTCATCTGAAAGTCTTTGTAAGAACGGCAAAATAATTAACATAAAAAAGAGAATAAAATGAGAAAAATATTAGATAGGTAAATTGAAATAGGCTTCTACTTTAAAATTATTCAATAATAATTCAAACGCTTTATAAAGCTCTTTTTTCAAAAAGATATTTTTTGATTTTTTGAAAAAAACGATTTATAGGCAATCATTTGATAATTAGCAATACAATCTTAAAGTTATGAAGCTGAAAAAAATAAAAAAGGAGCTATTACAGTTGGATAAAATTTCGATGAAAGAAATTTTAGGTGGTAAAATGGTTTACATTATTGTCAATGGGAAATTAGTTATGATTGAGATTTAATCAATCAAATATGAAAGTGCATTTTAACAATGAGAAAAAAATGAGAATTTTAATTTTCGCATGAACTTCGCTTTTATCACCATTTTTTAAGAGTAGCATTTAGACCTATTACATTGGAGTGTAATGATTATTCGGATTTTGGAGGTATTAAGCCTTCGAATCTGAATAATCTTTTTCCTAAATCAATAAAAATAAACATACTTCTATTATGAAACACACTATTTTGATTTTATTTCTTATCCTTTTATCTGTGAAAGGATTCTCTATAATGAAAATCGCCTACAGGTACGATGCGGCCGGTAATCGGATTTCACGTCAGTATGTTGTTGACCTTAGAAGTGCTTCGGTTGTTAAATCTGAAAATCCTGATACCATAGCTATTAAAAATCAATTGGGAGAACCTGAGATAACTGTTTATCCCAATCCTACCAAGGGTGCTTTGTCAGTTAAGATATCCGGTAGCTCCGAAGAACAAAAGATTGACATGAAACTTTACAGCCCACAAGGCGCCTTGTTAAAAAATATTATTAAGACAAGTGAGACAACCCCAATAGATATGTCATCCTACCCCTCGGGTTGGTATATTCTTCGTGTCATCATCGACAAAAAACCAGTTGAATTTAAAATTATTAAAGACTAATCAATATCGTAAAAACAAAATAAACTATCATGAAAACAAAAAAACTGGGTATACTTTGCGCCACTTTACTTCTTTCAGCTATAATCAGTACTGTTTTTTCTCAGGGACTTACAGGAGATTCCATTAATGGATATTCTCTCAATGGGAATCTTAAGATCAAGTCCGCAGGTACTTATATGAATTTTGGTGTTACAGAAGCAAATGTTGCTGCTTTTGCAACCTCTGCAAGTTTCTACGGGTTCGATAAACCAATCATGCTTGAAAATGGATTAATCTATACATATAATTCAAATATTACTTTTGCTACAACTAACTTTGCACATAGCATTGAATTGATGAAAATTCTTATTTCGAATGGAAATGTCGGCATTGGTGTACCTCTACCTCTAACAAAACTTCACATCAATGGATCAATCCGGGGAAACTTAATAGGTGGAGCCCTTAAAGTGGAAACAACAAGCGGTTATCTGGAATTGGGTCCACAGGATGCATACTTTTCACATTTTAATACAGACCGCCCCTATTTTAAGTTTAATAAGACAATCCTTTTAGATGCCGGTGCAAAAATAGGTTCCTATAATAGTAGTCTAAGCTTAGGTACAGATATTGCAGGTGAACGATTAGTCATTGACAGGGCAAGTGGTAAGATTGGAATCGGTACAGCAGTTCCTAATCAAACCTTAAGTGTAGTCGGAAATATGTCCATCTCTCCATTAAATACAACCCTGACAACCTATGGCAGTTCCAGTCTCTTAATAACAAGACCTGCAACCGATGGTAGTGGCCAGTACATCAGTATGCCACGAGTAGGTACAACACCATGGTCAATTGGAACCGTTTACAACACCAGTAATTTTGCCATTGGTACTAGCCGAACGAATGATGTAGATTTCACAAATCCTTCTTTTGTTATGACTCCAGATGGTAAAGTTGGTATTGGCACAGTTAACCCACAATATGCCCTTGATGTTAAAGGTACTATCCGTGCTACCGAGATAAAAGTCGTTTCAATTGACAGTATCCCTGACTATGTGTTTGAGCCGGACTATCAACTTCAAACCTTATCCGATGTCGATACTTTCATTCAATCCAACAAACATCTTCCCAATATTCCGTCTGCCGCAGAAATCAAGGAAAATGGCTTAAGTCTAGTTGACATGCAAGTCAAGCTTTTAAAGAAAGTGGAAGAATTGACTCTCTATGCCATTGATCAACAAAAAAGAATTGAACAGCTTGAGAAATTACTGGTAAAATCGAATAAATAATTATATACCATGACGTATAAACATATATCATTATTTATACTCAGTCTTTCCTGTGTTAGTGTATTGTTGGGACAACAAAAGAATTACATCCTCACCACTAACGAAAGCGGAGCACCGAAAGCCTATGTGGCAAGGGATTCTGTGAGCATGAAGCGGGGGTTTAGCTATAAAGGCACTGCAATAAATAAATTTAGTGCCAAGATTGATGAAAGGTTATTGTTCCCACCGACAGAGAATACCTATGCCAAGCCGGATGGAACAATAACGACTGATCCAGCACTGGGTGGTGTAGTAGGCTCAATTGCTGGTCAGTTTAATGTCAGTCCATCGGGTGGAGCCTACTATATGATACCTATTGAATGCCCTCCGGGTATAAATGGGATGCAGCCTAATATTTCGCTGGTTTATAATAGTCAGGGAGGAAATGGTATTGCGGGTTGGGGATGGAATATCGGTGGCATGTCTGCAATTTGTAGAGTACCTAAAAATCAATATTTTGATGGAGAGACTACTGGGATTATTTGGGATGCAAATAGTCCGCTTGCCCTTGATGGTCAGCGGTTGATTCAGGTTCAGAAATGGAGTACAGACAGTGTGGAATACAAGACTGAATGTGACTCGTATAATCGAATTGTAGGATATCAATTATTAAGTTGGGGTCCCACATATTTTAAAGTATATACAAAATCCGGCCAAACCATTCAATATGGAAATACTACTGAATTAGCATCGTATTTTCCATTAGCAATAGTTGGAAGTCTTACTTTAAATAACATACATAATAATTTACAGTGGGGTATCTGCTCTGTTTCAGATAATAATGGAAATTTTATTAAGTATACATACAAATACAATTCTAATAAACTTTTAAATTACAATTTGTGGGATCCAAAGGATATTCTATTGGACAAGGTAAGTTATGGTGGAAATTCGATTGTGAATTCTACTGCAGGAATTGAAGTATGTTTTGATTATATAAATAGAACTGACACCACTGGCAAATATATAGATGGTTTCTTTGTTGAAGATACAAAAGCTCTATCTTCAATCAGGGTTGTCAATAATGGTCAAACAATCAGCAAGGATTCAGTATCCTATAATTATTATGATAATAAGATGCACTTGAAAGCTGTTAACAGATCAAAGAACGGTACAAAGTTAAATCCTACAACATTTGAATGGAGTGCTAATGATTATTCATTTAGTTATCAGGGTAATGTGACGTATGAACAATCAAATTTATTAAAGAAGTATCAGGACACCCTATCTTTTAATAATAATATATGGATAGGTAGGACTTTTGGAGATATTGACGGAGATGGAGACCAAGATGTAGTTCTTAGGATTACACTAGAAAAGAAGACAAAGAATGATTATAATTGGTTACCTTACGTTGATGATTATTACTATACCTATAAAAATATATGGGTGTTATATAGAAACGATAATGGGTTTTATAAGTATGTTTATGAAGAAGATTGGGATAAAACTAACGAAAATAGTTTTATTTTTTTAGACAGGGATAATGACGGGGCATGCGAACTATATAAGGGAAATGAAGATAGATCAATTCTTAGAGATAATTTCTATTCTTATTATTGCTATAAATACATTATTAGTTCTAAAACTGTAGAACACTGGGGGTCAAAGCGTCTTGATTTCACAAGTTATAATAATCAAGGAGGGAAAAGTGTATATATGAGTGATTTTATTGGCAATGGAGAATCACAATTCATGTTCTTTTATAAAAATGATGATGGTGTATTTTGTCCACTTGATTATGAAACAGATGATTGTGTTAATATTGAAGTGGGTGATATTCCATCATCAAAATATGTCAACCTTTATATTACTGACATAAATGGAAACGGAAAATCCGAGATTATGTATGCTACAAGATCTGGAATATCATTTTATGAAGTAAATAAAGAAAAATTAGCTACAAGATCCGGATTCATTTATCCTTTTAGAAAATTGTATGAAAATACGGATTTGGGCATCTCCAGCAGAGATGAAATATATCCTGCAGATTTTAACGGTGATGGAAATACGGATTTTCTTGTTAAAAAGTATTCGACTCAGATTTGGGAGTTTTATATTTCTACCGGAACAAGCTTGGTTAAAAAAATCATGAGTAATTCCCTCAAAACAACCTCAACAATTCAAATCCTCGATGCAAACAAAGATGGTAAATCTGATATTTTGTTTTTTGATTTGTATACCTCGCAATCTCAGCTTTTCAAATTATTAGTTTCTAATGGAAGAAATTTTGAGGAAAAGTTCTCAAAAGAAATATCGGGATGTTTGGCCGGATTTAAAGCGTTGGGTAGAATTAACAGCGATAAATATGACGATATTCTACTCAGTCAGTGCTTTAATTTTGACGATCCTTATTACAAATTATCCAATAATATCATTTTTGATAAAATTGTAAAAATACAAGATGCCTATCAAAATATAACGAGCACTGAATATGACCGATTTAATTCCAACCAGATAAAAAAATACGAAAATAGCCTCAGTAGTGAAGGTCAATCTGGTAATCAACCAGAGGAACAGATATCCGTATCAACTTATGGCAATTGGGATGTTGTAAAGGCTGTTAAAACTCAATCGACAGGTAATAATTACTTAGGCAGTCTCAAATATGAATATAATTCGGCTATAATCCATAAAAAAGGTAAAGGAATGTTGGGATTTTTGAATACGTCAGTTACTGACCTAATAAACTCAACAGTTAATACATCGTGTAACAAGATAGATACAACTCACTTTTTTTTGTACCCATATTCTACAGTATCAAAACTAACTTCTAACTCTGTTATTAGTGAAAATTATTCAGAATATTCGATACAAACAGTAGGATTGGGTTATAATATGAATTTATCAAAACAAACCTCAAATGATGTATTAAATGGATTAAGTAGTGTTACGGATTATTCCTCATATGATTCCTGGGGAAATCCCCAAACAGTCAAAACAACCACTGGTGAGTTAACAGAAACTAAGACAATTGTTTATGATAAGAATGGCTCATGGTGTTCCAATAAACCGAAATCAGTAACCACTACACGACAATTGGGAACCGATGTTAATACGAGAGTATTAGAGTATGTTTATAACACAAAGGGTAATCTAACTAAAGAAACTATTGATCCTTCAGATCCCAATAAGTTAATCACAGAATACAAAGACTTTGATGATTTCGGGCATGCAAGAACTGTAGAAGTGACTGCCAATGATTCGATTCGGCGTTCATCTATGACTTATACTTCTTCTGGACGCTTTGTCCAAAGCAAAACAACTGCTTTAGGTGAAACATCCATTTATGATTGGGATGAGACCAAAAACCAGCTCAAGACTGAAGCTAATCGTTTGGGTACAACTTCTTACACTTATTATGGTTTTGGTCAACTGGCCGAAACAAAATATCCCGATGGCATTCGTAAAACAAATGTGCTTCAATGGGCATCCCCAGGTAATGCGTTAGGCGCAAAGTATTATACTTATAGCGAAATATCTGGTTCAGCTCCTGTCTATACATGGTATGATGCCCTTGGTCGAGAAGTTACAAAAGAAGCATTTGGTCTCGATGGCAAGAAGATAAGTGTATTCACTAACTATATTTCTAACGGAAAGGTTAATAGTATCTCAGAACCAACCTTTAATACAACTCCGTCAATATGGGCGAAAACTTACTCTTATGACGAGTATGGTCGACCGAAAACCGTAACAACCCCTATGGGGACTATCACCACAAACTATGCAATCAGAAATACAACAGTGACATCTCCCGAAGGCATCTCCGTAAAGAAACTGAATACATCCGGCTTGGTGGATCGGAACGAACAGAATGGAAAGGGCGTGACTTATACTTATTATGCTTCCGGTCTTCCGAAAACCACCACTCCCGATGGCGGTCAACCTCTTTCCATGGAATATGACCTTCAGGGAAACCGTACCAAATTGAATGATCCCGATGGTGGTATCATAGAAACAAAATTCAATGGCTTTGGCGAAATGATTAAGACCGTGCAGGAGATAAAAAAAGGTGAGTTCATTACTACGACAAATACTTATAATATGGCTACCGGTGAGTTGAAAAATATTAACCGAAATGATGAGAATACCGTTTACTCCTATGATAGCAAACACCGTGTAAGTAAGATTGAAATAGCAGACAAGCACAAGCAATCGTTCACTTATGGTGACTTTGATAGGGTAAAACAGTTTACGGAAACCATTGACAGTAAGGCCTTTACCACTCAAACGGAATATGATGCCTTTGGCCGTGAGAAAAAGCATGTTTACCCCTCTGGCTATTTTGTTACCAATACTTACGATATCTATGGCAACTTGACGGAGGTGAAAGACAAACTCAACCATTCAATATGGAAGCCACTTGAAGAAAATGCCCGTGGGCAACTCACCAAAATCAGTCGTGGCGGCAGGGAGACGACCTTCGGTTTTGACAATCGCGGTTTACCCAACTCCATTCTATCCAACAATGTGTTAAACCTGAAGTATTTTTTTGATTCAAAGGGTAACCTTAAGTCCCGAACGGATGTACATGGACTAACAAATCAGAAAGATTCCTTATCGTATGACACCCATAATCGCCTTACAAACTGGGATGTTTACCAAAGCAATACCTTGGCTAAACTGAACAGCATCACTTACGATGAGGTCACAGGAAACATCACCAAGAAAAGCGATCTGGACAATCTGACAATGAACTATGGTGAAAATGGAAAGCCACATGCGCTTACCTCCATATCGGGTAAACCAACAGCCATTCCGCTTGATTCCTTAAATGTAACCTACACGGATTTCAAGAAGATTGCTACCATAAATGAAGGTAGCAAACTCTACACACTTTCTTATGGTGTTGACGATCAACGTTGCAAGTCAATTTATAGAGTGGGTAATGCTTTGAAGCAGACGCGTTATTACCTCGGTGACTACGAAGAGGAAGTTAATGCTGCTGGAAATATCCGAAAAATACATTATCTTAGCGACGGAGCAATATTTATTCAGAACAACGGAAAGGATACTTTGTTGTACGGCTATTCAGATTACCAAGGATCTTTGACAGCAATGATAGGTGACAGCGGCATTGTGATAGAACGTTACGCCTACGACCCATGGGGGCAGCGCCGAAACCCCGAAAACTGGACACAAGTTGACAGTCGCACGAGCTGGCGGTTGAACCGGGGATATACGGGTCATGAGCATTTGGATGCGTTTAGTATTATCAATATGAATGGCAGGGTGTATGATCCGCTGACTGGGATGTTTTTCAGTCCTGATCCGTATGTGCAGGCACCTGACAGTTGGTTGAATTTTAACCGTTATGGTTATTGTTATGGAAATCCGTTTAAGTATACCGATCCAAGTGGAGAGTTTATTTTTGCAGCAATATTTGTTGGTGCAATTATCGGTGGATTTGTCGGAGGTATGCAAGCTGATATGAAAGGTGGTGAATATTGGAGTGGATTTTGGAAAGGTGCTGTCATTGGTGGTTTAGCAGGCGCTGGAGGTGCTTTTATAGGACAATCTGTTGCTGGAGCTCTTGGGACCGCATCATCACTAGGAGGGTCTATTTTTAATGGTGCAATTACTGGAGCCTCTGGTGGCTTTGTTGGTGGTTTTATCGGAGGTGCCGGAAATTCATGGATGAATGGTTCTGATCTTGGGCAGGGACTCCAATCTGGTTTTAGAGGAGGATTATATGGAGCTTTGGGTGGTGCATTAATTGGAGGTGCTACAGGAGGTCTTCAATATCAGAAGCAAATGACAATATTTGGTAAAGGTTGCAATGAATTGGGTGTTGATGGTGGGCCAGTACCTGCAACAGATGATTTTCTTAATCGAGCACAAAAAGCGTGGTACAAGGATGCGCCAATGGATAAAATTAATAAATTTACTGTTGATGCAGGAAATACTTTTACCGGAGATGATGGGAAAGGTGCATTTGGAGCAACAAGGGCTCTATCCGAATTTGGTACGGGAAAATTAACAGGAAGTTCAAATGTATACTTTAATAGGGAGGTCGCGTTTAGTAGTGCAAAACGATTATTTTTTTCTATGGGACATGAACTCGTACATGTTTCGCAATTTGCATCTTTAGCTGGACAGCAATCAAGCTTACTTCAACAATCATTTATATATAACGATGAGATTTTTAACTTTGGCAATTTAATGGATTATCATGCATATAGTTATCAGAATGCTATTGGTGGAACAACATTAAACGCATTTCCAAGAGGTCTTGTGAATGCACTTCAAACACAGTTTCCAAGCTACTTTAATTCTATGAATTATACCAATTTTGGTTGGACAAATACAGCAAGCTATACAAATCCATTTTAACTATGAAAAAAATATTTTTTTTACTGATTTTTACATTCTTTATTGGTAAAATATCTGCACAGGGTATTTCAGTAGAGATATCATTAGAAGTGAATAGGATTGATTCTTTAAGCCAAAAGAAGTTTGGTTTGTTATATAATTGTTTTTTAAATATTACTTATCGAAATATTACAGATCGTCCTTTGTATTTTTTAAAAATATCTAAAAGCCATTACGGATATCCTTACCAATGCGGTTTAGAGAAAAGAGATGAGTCTGATAGCATTAAATTCAATTTAAGAGATTATACAGGTGAGCGCTTCAAAGTTATGATTCAAGGTGCTTCATATTATGACATGTCCTGGCAGGTTTTTCTGGAAACAACAGATGAAAAAAAAGCACAAGAGATTCATTGCATTAACGATGAATTGTACAACCTTCATAAAACAATCCATGTTGTTAAGCGCGAATCAATAGATCAAGCTAATACAGTAGCTGTTATTGACTACGACGCATCTGATATCACTGTAAAAGGAATATCAACCAAACTTCGTGATAATTTTGTTTTTTTAAAATCAGGAGAAAAATATGTAGACCGATATAATTTACTTGGTTTTCAAATCCTTGGAGGTGATTTTAGCTTTCAAGTATTTAATGATTGTTTTAATGATTATGTTTATACTAATCCTCAATGGGATAAGAGTAAGGAAAGATGGATATTTTTAAAAACGTTTTTACCTGATATAATTGGTGATTATTCTTTATATAGCGGTCTTTTCTTAACAAATAAGGTTGATATTGATTTTAAGAAAAGGGTATGTTTTTAACTGAAATTGGATTTTTTCGGCGGTTTTAACATATATATGTCTCCATATAATAGCGAAAGAAATTTTTCTATATTATTGAATCATGAGTTTATTCACGCATGGCAATGGAATCAATTTGCGAGCAAATGAGATAAGAATAGATGGGATGATTATTCAGAATCATCGGCTTCTACAAATGCAAAACTATATTTTCCAAATTTTTTTGTTCCAAAATATAGTGGAAATGATAATTTACTAAATTGGCCTAAAAATCTCATTTCTGTAAAATAATTCAATATGAAAATAAAATATTTAATAATATTCTCTTTTGTGACACAACTAATACTTGGACAAGATAAAATTATTTATAGCTCAAACAATATTTTACTATGCTTAGATTTGAGATTTAATACTTATAAAATATGGGAAGAAGCGAATTTAAATGAGGATACAGTAGGGACTTTTATTAAAGAAAAACCAGATGTGTCTTTAGGTAATTTATTCATTGATAATGATTTGATTACATGTATTGACACCATTTCAAAAGATAAAATTGTTTTAAAAAAAATTGATAAATACCGATTGATTGCCATAAATAAAAGCCATTGCTTCCGTAAAAATGAAATTTTATATGCGGTATGTATTTATGATAGAAAAGGAAGGCCAGAAGAATTTATGAAGTGGTTAAATGGAAAGCGTCATGGAACTTGGCTTATTCATTCCAGAAAAGGTATTAATTATATTATCTATGATAACGGAAAAATTATTGAGGAATATTTTAAAACAAATAAAGAGGCATTTGAGAGTCCCGATAATAGTCCTGCGAGATTATAATTTGAAAATGGATAAGGTTTTAAGTGTTGTCATACCGAAAAGTCTCTATCCCATGAAAGAATCACTCAAATAAAGTTATCCATCGCCGAGTTTGCGATGCCATTTGAAGTAAAGTTGAATGAACATTGTATAATGTGAGAAGACTTTCCGACACCTGTCTGTACGGACTGGAAGCAAATCACAGGATGCTGTTCTTGAGTCAATGTAAGGATGGTGAACGATGCCGAAAAATCAACATGAGCTGGAAAAATATTATGAATGAGCTAAATGCAAGTGAATTATCGAAGATGCATGATAAGGATTTAAGTTATATAAAATATAGTTGCTGCTTTGTACTGCTGGAGTAAGGATGGAAGATACCTGCTTATTTACAATCTGATATACAGTGTAAAGATGACAGGAATTTCATATAGGCTTTTTAGAGGATTGTTAGAAACTTACAGATTTTTTTATTATAAAAAGCCATAAGCCGAAAACGTAAATATGAAAGTATCAAAAATGCTGCCTGGGGATGGGATTAATATCGGATACAGTGATGGGCTATTTTATGGAGGAGATAATGAAGTAGGATATTGGGTAGGAGGTGCTGGTTTAGGAGGGGTTACGCAAAGTCACTTGGTGTCCTAAAATGAGGTTGTCTCAAAAGCGAAAGCTTTGAGACAACCTCGTTTTAGGGCCATCTTCTTAAAACCCCAACATCACCCCAATCGACACCGCCCTCACCTCAGGCCCTTTCTCTTTTTCAAACAACCCAAACGGCGAATATTTTGCATACAACCCAAAATTACCTATACCTGCCATAGCTACATAATCCAGACAAAACGGAGCCACATTCATCCCTCTGCCTTCAACAATCTTAACATCGTGCCCATTGGCATCGTCGTATTTAACCTTGGAAGAAGCAAGCGTTCTGACACCGCCAATAACACCGGCAGCCAGATAGGAACATTTATTGCCTCCCAGGTTTGGTTGCCATTCAAGAAGCAGGGGTATGGTAAAATAGACTGTTCGTAGTCTGCTGTATTCATATTTGACGCCTTCAGGTGCAGGAGTAGTGGAGGTTACGCCATCTGTTTCCACCAAGTGCCTGTTGTCGTCAAAATGATAATTTCGCCAGTCGAAACCCATACCGGTAGTTATCCCTAAATTGTTCCGAAAAATGGGTAAAGTTATTTCGGAGAAATTAAAGAAGAATTCGTGAGATTCCAAGGTGTTTACGGCAAAACCATCCATGGAAGAGAGATTCAGAAAGGCATCGGTGACATTTACAAAACCAAAGCCTAAGCCGGCCCAATGCGAATCCATTTTAAAATCACGGTGATGAAATCTTTTGCCAAAAAGTGGTATTTGAAAACCAATTTCTTCCATCACAGTCCAGTTTTCATAGCTTTTAGTATCGCTGTATATTCCCTCATAAACTTTTTTATAGGGAACCGTGTCGTTGGATACAGAGGTGTCATAGACTTTAACCTTAACCTGACCGATGCTATCCTCAATATTGACCATCTTGTTGTGATAGGTGAAAGTGGTGTCGGACGATGCTGTTTCGGCGGTAGTAGGCTGGAGCCCTGCAAAGAGGGGTAAAAGCATTAAGTAGGCGATTTTTTTCATAGTTTTGAATGTTTAGGATTATTTCTTTTTTAATAATAGTTTAAGGACATCCTCTGTCTCGCTTTTGGTTTCAATATAAATCAAGGTAATCTGGCTTCTTGATTTCGAGGATTCGTTGTACAAGACCAGCCGATTGTCCTTGTCTTTGTCCTTGCGGGGGAGTTGCAGGTAGATGGAAGTTGGAATGCCGTTGGTTATCACTTGTTTGATTTTTTTAGCACCGGTTCCGTCCTTGGTAAGGCACTCGCGGACAAAGATGGCCGCAGATGGGTCGTTCCGGATGGTGATGCTTTTGAATAGGGTGAAATGGTAGTTTTCCAGAACTTCGTTGGTCAGTTCCACCATGACCACGCCCCTCTTTTTCCCGTATTGTTCAAAGACTTTGCTGATCTGTAGATCTTTTTGTGCAAAAAGGCTGGAGGACGAGGTCAGCGCAACAGCCAGAAGCAGCAAAAAATAGATTTTGGATATTTTCATAATGTTCTGTTTTTAATCTTCGGAAAATAATTGAAGTTGTGTTTGTATCAAATCATGATCATTCAGGTTGCTGGAACTTTCCTGTATTTCATCGCAGGAAGATGACATGATTTCCAGGGAGGCCAAAGCTTGGTCTTTCACTACTTGGGTATCGGTATATTTATGTCCATTGATATAGGTAAAGTCAGACTTTTTATCGTTAAGAATACTTTTTGAAAAGAGCATCAGTCCAAAAAAGACTGCGGCAACACTGGCCCATTTCAGGAAAGGAATGAGGATGGCTTTTGGCTTTTGTTTCTTGTTGGCGAAATAGCCAAAAAGGGCACGGTCGGCTTCGAAATATTCAGGTATGTTTTCTTGTGAAAGGAACTCGTGCAGTAATTTTTCATCTGTTGTTGAAGTTTTCCCTTCGTAATACATCTCCAATAAGACGTTGGCCTGTTCTATGGTGATTCTTTTTTTCAAAGTTATAATTTTCATCGTGATGTCATTTTTAAATAGTCCTCGCGCACTTTTTTTCGTGCCCTTGAAAGATTCATCCGGATGGCTTCAACGTTTGAACCTGTTATTTCAGCGATTTTTTCCACTTCGAATTCTTCTATGTCTTTCATCTGAATGATTGCCTTCTGAAGCGGTGGTAAACGTTCGATGATTGCTTTGAGCACTTCTTCCGTATTCTTTCGCTCCAATTGCAGATAGGGGTTGTCGGGCCCTGCCTGCCGGAGCTGTTCATCATTTAATGAATCCAGTCTGTTGCGTACTCTCAACCTGTCGATGCAAAGGTTTTTTGTTACTGTTGTCGCAAAGGCTTCCAGACTTTCGTAGCGATCCAGCGAGTCACGCATGTGCCAGAGCTTAAGGTACACCTCTTGTACGGTGTCCTCACTATCCTGCTCCTCTTCAAGCATTTTCTTCGCGATATAGAGGAGTTTGCTGCGTAAAGGCAATAATTCAACCTTAAATCGTTCTGGATTCATTGTATATAAGACGTGGGGATTGAAAAAACGTAACCTCGGATGAACAAAAAAATAGGGCACCCCAATGGATACCCTAAAATATTTTGTCGTTTAAAAATTAGTTGCTTAGTGCAAAGGTTGTTGTACCAATAATATAGCCGTCAGCAAAAATGTCAACCCGGTACTTGCCAG
>Ga0209430_1001663_pt1 | contig 15929 bp, 8 predicted proteins | sample BarGraIncub1133A_FD_184504 | JGI IMG/M metagenome (GOLD analysis project Ga0209430, IMG submission 184504) | Arctic peat soil microbial communities from Barrow, Alaska - Barrow Graham LP Incubations 11-33A (SPAdes) (version 2) | ecosystem: Environmental > Terrestrial > Soil > Wetlands > Peat... | reverse complement strand
GATTAACACCTTTGGAAGGAGCTTTGCCAAAGAACTTTTCTACTAAAGCCTGAATGACAGGAATACGGGTTGAACCACCAACCAGAAGAACCTCATCAATGTCACTGATAGTGAGTCCGGCATCAGACAATGCTTTGCGGCAAGGTTCAACACAAGCCTGGATATAACGGTCTGCCAATTTTTCAAATTGAGCACGGCTTAAGGTTTTAACCAAGTGCTTTGGAATACCGTTTACCGGCATGATGTATGGCAAGTTTATTTCAGTCGAAGTTGCGCTTGACAATTCTATTTTGGCTTTTTCTGCAGCTTCTTTTAAACGTTGCAAGGCCATAGGATCTTTACGCAAGTCGATGCCTTCATCTTTCAGGAATTCATCTGCCAACCAATCTATAATGGTGTGGTCAAAGTCATCACCACCAAGGTGAGTATCACCGTTGGTCGATTTTACTTCAAATACGCCATCTCCCAATTCCAGGATGGAAATATCGAAGGTACCACCACCAAGGTCGAATACGGCAATTTTCATATCTCTGCTCTTCTTGTCCAAACCATAAGCCAAAGCTGCAGCAGTCGGTTCGTTAACAATACGGCGAACATTCAGACCGGCAATTTCACCGGCTTCCTTAGTAGCCTGACGCTGAGCATCGTTGAAGTAAGCAGGTACGGTGATCACAGCATCTGTTACTTCAGTACCCAAATAATCTTCAGCTGTTTTCTTCATTTTCTGAAGAATCATGGCTGAAATTTCTTGTGGAGTATACATACGACCGTCGATATCAATACGAGGTGTGTTGTTTTCACCGCGAACAACCTTGTAAGGCATACGTTTGATATCGTTTGCTACCTGTTCAAAGGTATCACCCATAAAACGTTTGATGGACGAAATCGTTTTTTGTGGGTTGGTGATGGCTTGACGTTTGGCAGGATCACCTACTTTACGTTCGCCTCCATCAATAAAGGCCACAACAGAAGGAGTAGTACGTTTGCCTTCACTATTTGCAATAACGATCGGGTCGTTTCCTTCCAAAACAGAAACACACGAGTTGGTGGTTCCTAAGTCAATTCCAATAATTTTTCCCATTTTCAATTCTATCTTTTAAAATTTTTAGTTTCGTGTTTTATCGTTGCCGACATTTCGTATAGGTCAAAACCCGTGCCAAAAAATGAATTAAATCCTGACACGATTTTTTGACAGCATACACGTCTTATTGTCTTTTAATTTGACAGATAAAACTGACGTATTGGCAGATAATTGGATTTATTTCCCCTCGGAGATCCTTCTAAGGGCATAGGGAATTTGTGGTAAGTGGTAGTTTTGATGGTAAATCAGGTACTTTGTTTCCCATCTGGTGGCAAATTTTCCTTTAAATCGGCGTAATCCTTTGAAATGGCTAAAAGCTTTCAAATTTTCGTAGGCAAATTTTAACGCCTTTTGAGTTATGCCTGTGCCTTCAACACTTGAAAGCGGTGCCATGCCCAGGTTGGCAGTATGAAAACCTTGTTCCTTAAAATATAGGAGGGTTTTGGCAAGCAGCAAATCCAAAACATCTTTAGGTGCATCACTGCTTTTTCGAATCAGGTCATAGGTAGCTTCACCGGAGACGTAGTCCGGTATGACATTCAAAAAAGCATACACCTTTTCATTCTGATCTTCGATGGTTATGACTGTTTGATCTTTGATGATTTTACGATTAAAAACGCCTTCTGCAAAAGCCAATTCTTTTTGATTGAGATCCTTTAGCCAATTATTGGATACATGTTCCAATTTATGCATCAATTTATCACTGATGGGTGACGTATGAATTTTTGCATCATAACCTTCTGACAAAAGACGGTGAATCGTAGTGGGGACTGTTTTTGCATGAACTTCTTCAAGTGAGAAACCTTCCAGATCAACAATGGCTTCATCACCAATTGGCAGTGCCTTTTTTCCCAAATTGATAAATGTATCCAACGTAGAAACAGGCACTCGGTAGTAAATACTGACAAAACCATTTTCCAGACAAAACAGATCAAAACCTTTAATCAATTCAATGAAGGTCTCTTCATCTTTACAAACTGGATTTTCCAGCACAAAGGCAAAATTTCTGGTTACCTTGAAAGAAAGGAATCCATCTCTGTCTTCCGAAAAGAAAAAGAATTTATCCGGATACGTTTTAAAATAGTCCAGAGAAGCATATCCGTATTTTTTTAGAATTTGTCTGGCAAGATCCTTGTCCTCCGGTGAATTGAAGGGTTTAGTGACATAAGGCTTCAGGATATTGAAGAAAATAAAGCATAAAACCAGTCCGCTGGATAAATAAATAGCGTAAATAAAATTCCGGGCAAAATAAGTGAGCGGTACAAGATCTCCGGAATCAAACAGAAAAACCAGGCGAAAGGTTGTTTTTATAGACCTTAAAAGATCAAAGTCAATGCCAAAATGTCGTGGATTCATAAAATAGAATCCCATAACACCCAAAATAAAAAGAGCCAAAACACAATCTATCAAAACAATATTACTGACACGGATGAGTTTTGGATGCGATTTAAGCTTGTAGAAACCTCCTGTATAAAACAAGGAAGCCGCAGTAATGAAGGCAAATATGGCTTCCTCGTAATTCGCACCTTTCAACAAATGACCTACAGCTGAAAGTAACGTCAGAAAAATGCCAAAAAACCAGGCTCTTCTTGAACCCTGAAGAAGGGAGACACAGAGAATTAACAGCAATAAACCAATGACCAACACTAAGCCATTACTGGCCGATATCATATAATCGGGAAGAAGTCCTCTCACGCGCATGAGTCGTTCGGGCAATTCGGGAGTAATGGAGGATATGATATTGACCAGTCCCAGTAAAAATAGGAGACAAGCAGGGAAAACCCTCAATATGAGATTGTCTTTTTTAGTAATGAAACACAACAAGCCCATCAGCAATGGAAGCCAGAATTCAAAGAAACGGTAAAGAAGCGTAATGGCGGAGGCTATAACAATAGGAAATCCGAATTGTCCCAGGATAAAAGTGACTGAGACTTCAATGGCACCCAAACCCCTCAGAAAAGGAGAAGCCATCAGTAAAATAACCATCGTGATGTAACCAATCATTGCTGCCAGTAAGGAGGGCTCCACTCCCAATGCCATCATAGCAATATAAAGATGAAGAATTCCAATGATTTCAATAAAAACAGAAAACAGCATAACTTTCAATATCTCTATCCGGTGAATTTTCACACGGATCATCTCATCCAGAATTAAAATCATTGAGGGGGCCATTCGGGATAACAAACGATAGGCTTTCCCTTTTTTGAAAAGGGAGAAAGTGAGCGAGACAAGTACCAGGATTAACACTAAAAGTCCCACAAACCCGAATAGTTCTGTTCTACCTACATTGTGGTTAAAAATGGCAAAACCAAGTATCGGTACAGCCACAACCACTACCGACATCATACTTATGAAACCGAAAAGTGTTGAAGCCAGATGAATCTGAGATTTCGTCGCACCCTCATTTTCGACCTCCTTGGTAAAAAAGAGTAGGGAAGAAAAACCACCTGCCGGTAAAAATATACTGACTAAATTTCTTTTCAGATACAGACGCACTGCACTTTTAAGAGAAATCTTTTTACCTATGGCCTTAAAACTATGAATGTACATCAAACCCTGAAAAAGAAGATAGGCTGCAGTCAGCATAATCCCCGACAATACCCACCAAGGGTTGCAATTAGCCAGTTGTTGCTTTATTTTTACAACTTCCAGATGTTCGTGGCTTATAAAAAATATCGCAATTCCAATCATGAAAGTAGCCAGAATCAATTGTAGGAACTGCTTATTGTAAAGCAGTCTGGAAATCAATTTTTTTGGCTTTGTCATTGGATCTTTTATTTAGAAACAAAAATAACTAAAAATGGACGAACTTGGTGAGTTAAAAAAATAAAAGCGCATCAGAAATGAATCTGATGCGCTTTAAATTTTATAGTTTTAACTTTTTAGTCATTCATGGATGCAAGGAATTCTTCGTTTGAAGCGGTCTTTTCAAGTCTGCTCTTAATAAAGTCCATAGCTTCGAGCGAATTCATATCTGCCAGATAGCGACGAAGTATCCATAAACGATCTTGTGTCTGTTTGTCCAACAAAAGATCATCGCGGCGGGTACTGGAAGCTGTAATGTCAACAGCAGGGAAAATACGTTTGTTGGAAAGTTTGCGGTCAAGCTGCAATTCCATATTACCTGTTCCCTTGAATTCTTCAAAAATAACATCGTCCATTTTAGAACCTGTTTCTGTCAGGGCAGTAGCGATGATGGTCAGTGAACCTCCGTTTTCAATGTTACGGGCTGCACCAAAGAAACGTTTGGGTTTGTGAAGGGCGTTGGCGTCAACACCACCGGACAAAACTTTACCGGATGCAGGGGCTACGGTATTGTAAGCTCTTGCCAAACGGGTGATGGAGTCCAAAAGGATCACCACGTCGTGTCCGCATTCTACCATACGTTTTGCTTTTTCCAAAACAATGCTGGCTATTTTTACATGACGTTCTGCGGGTTCATCAAAAGTGGATGCAATGACTTCGGCGTTTACGCTTCTGGCCATATCCGTTACTTCTTCCGGACGTTCGTCAATCAGAAGGACAATCATATAAACTTCAGGGTGATTGGCGGCGATGGCATTGGCAATATCTTTCAGCAAAACGGTCTTACCGGTTTTTGGCTGTGCTACAATCAAACCACGCTGACCTTTACCGATCGGTGAGAAAAGATCAACCACACGAACAGAGGTATTTGCATATCTCTTGTCACCGGTCAGGTTGAATTTTTCCTCAGGGAAAAGAGGAGTCAAATGGTCGAACGACAAACGGTCACGTACAAAAGACGGTTCACGACCATTGATGCGTTCCACTTTAACCAATGGGAAATATTTTTCACCTTCTTTTGGGGGACGAATCGGGCCTAAAACCACATCACCGGTCTTGAGACCGAACAATTTGATTTGTGATTGTGAAACGTAAATATCATCGGGTGAAGAAAGGTAATTGTAATCGGAAGAACGAAGAAATCCGTAACCGTCAGGCATGATTTCAAGACAACCTGAACCCATGAGAATACCTTCAAATTCAAACAAACGTTCCTCTTCTGTACGTTGAGGACGGTTTTGATTCTGCCTTTGGAAGTTTCCTCTGTTTTGTTGATTCTGAGCCTGATTCTGAGCTTGAGCTTGTGGCTGAGTTTGTGGCTGAGTTTGGTTCGGATTCTGATTTGGATTTTGATTCTGTTGGCCAACTTTAATGGGGCGGTTTGGACGATTTTCTACAGATCCTCCCTCAATTTTTGGTCCGATACCTGCCAAACGACGGGCATCTGCAAGGGCTTCTTCACCGGCAGTCTGCAAGGAAGGAGCTTCTTGAATTTCTTTGGTAATAACCGGAGCAGATTCAACAGCATCATTTGTTGATGCTTGTGTTTCCGGTGAAACTGAAGTTTCCGGTTCAGATTCAACAGCATTGTCAATTTTCTTCAAGATAAGTTTTGCTTTTGGCCTGCCTCTTTTCTTTGCAATATCAGCAACAACAACATCTTCAACATTGACAGGGATTTCAACTGCAGGAGTTTCAATAACTGCAACCGGAGCTGCTACCACTTCAACCATTTTTTCTGGCTCAACAATGGGGTTTGTTACAGTAATATCTATATCAGGAGCATTAATTGGATCCTGAGAGAAAAGCTGAGGTTCAGGTCTGCGGGGTTTTTCCAGTTTGGGTCTGGGTTTCTGATTTTGTTTTTGGCCCTGATTCTTGCCGTCTTTTCGGATCGGCAACGTTTTTTCAGCTGGAGCCTGTTCGGCTATTTCGTTTTGATTGGCAACCTGAGCACCATTTTCATTGGCTGCAGGGGCATCATTTTTTTTAACCTGGGGTTTATCGATTTTAACCTGTTTGGCTTCTTTATCGTTGGCAGTATAAACCTTTACCTCTTTTTCTTTGATGAGAGGTATGCGGGTTCGTTTCCTTCTGTCTTCGGGGTTAATATCTTTAAGTTGAGCAGCTTTACGGCTTGCATTTTGAATGGCTTGTTCGTCAAGAATACGATAAACGAGTGCATCTTTTGCACTTGAATCGATTTTGGTTAAGCCTAATTCTTTGGCTATTTCGGTAAGTTCAGGCAATGACTTGGAGTTCAATTGCACAATATTGAAGTTGGGCATGAAAGAGAAATTATAAGATTTGTAGATTTCAACAGACAGCAGAATTGCGTCTATCGGAAGAATTCCGCACAAAGATAATCTTTTTTCCGATATTGGTGCGATTCTACTCTTTTTTTTTAGATTTTACGAAGGGTCAACACATAAATGATAGACCCGTTTAGTCATGTCATCAACGCGAAAACGATTATCAATGCGCTCACCGATCACCCAAACGATGTCTTTTCCGGAACACAACAACCAAAGATCTTCTTTTTCCAGGGCATTTAATTTGCAATCGATGCAATAGTCACTGACTAATTTTCGTCCATGCATTCCAAAAGGTATGAAATTATCCCCTTTTTTGGGATGCCTGATTGTCAATGGGAAAAGTAATTTATCAGCATCCAGATAAGCCATGGATTTTGAGATGGATATCTTACAATCTTTTCCGGGTTTCAAAAAATCACATTTTAGATTCACAGGCTCTGATATCGAGGTCTGAGTTTCATCCAATGGATATTCAGCTATTTCCTGCACTGGAAGTTCTGTTACTATAATGCAATCCCTGTCAAAGAAAAGTCGGTGCGTATGTGAAAAATAGGCTCTTCCGGAGGTTCCCCAACGATTTTTCCAGACGGACTGTATATCAGCCCGTCCAAATCCATAATCGGAAAGCATTTCATACAACACGCTTTGCGGTGCTTTTTCAAGCTCCAGGGCGGATAAGGATATTCTTAACGGAAGTTCAAATTTTCCGGATTTATTTGCAGGGCATAAGCGAGCTTTAGCCTCTTCAATAGCCTGTTCGTAAAGTATTTCCGTTTCACCGAGGTGATCCATTGTCCTGGCAATGGATTCACGTACCGAAGGTTGAATACTTTCCAACAATGGAAGTACGTCCAGACGGATTTTATTCCGGCGGTATTCGTTCAACAAGTTACTTCGATCAATTACAAAGGTAAGACCTCTTTGTTCAATGTATTCCAGTACATCTTCCCTGGTACAACAAAGCAAGGGTCTAACCACATTCCCGTTTCTGGGTTTAATTCCTGTCAATCCACGAATACCGGTACCACGGATCAGGTTCAATAAAACGGTCTCGACACTATCGTCCCGGTGATGGGCAACAGCAACAGCGACAGCACCCTGTTCTTTGCGCAATTTTTCAAACCAGTCATAGCGCAGTTCCCTGGCAGCCATTTCAACAGACATACCTTGTTGTTCGGCATATTCCGCAGCATAAAGATCTGTCTTGTAAAAAGGCACACCCAGATCGCGGCAGAGCTGATGGGAAAAAGCGGCATCGCGGTCAGACTCTTCTCCGCGAAGGTGAAAATTCACGTGAGCACCGATGCAATAATAATCCAGCCGATGTAAAATATCCATTAAAGTAACTGAGTCAGCTCCACCACTTAAGGCAACTACAACTCGTGCTCCTTCCGGTAATAAATGAAGGGATTCAATGTATTTCTTAACGATACGGTCTAACATGATTCTATTATTTAGCGACGTGTTTCTTCGGTAAAGATAAAAAAAACCGTACATTTGTATGCTTAATTTTTGAAACATTTTACAACAATGATTGAACGGATTCAAAACCTTTTGACAGAGGTAAATTCATGGTCGGCAGCCAATGTCGAAGAACTGGAAACTCTGCGTATCAAATACCTGAGTAAAAAAGGAAAAATTAGTCAGCTTTTCAACGACTTCAGAGAGGTCCCCAACGAACAAAAACGTCAGGTTGGCCAATTTTTGAATGAGCTGAAAGAAAAAGCTCAGGACCGTCTCAATGAATTGAAATCAGCATTTGAAGGTACGGACAATACCGATGCCGATGCCGATTATAGCAGAAGCGCCTATCCCGTTGAATTGGGAACACGCCACCCGCTTTCCATCGTCAAAAATGAAATCGTTGATATTTTCGCCAGATTGGGTTTTACCATAGCTGAAGGGCCTGAAATAGAAGACGACTGGCACGTATTTGAAGCGTTGAATTTTCCACTTGAACACCCTGCCCGTGATATGCAGGATACGTTCTTCATTGAAAAGACTCCGGATATTCTGCTGCGTACACACACTTCGTCTGTACAGGCCCGCGCTATGACAGGCACAAAACCTCCCATCCGCATTATTTGCCCGGGACGTGTTTACAGGAACGAAGCCATTTCATACCGCGCACATTGCTTTTTCCATCAGGTTGAAGCCCTTTATATAGATAAAAACGTTTCTTTTGCAGATCTAAAACAAGCGCTTTTATATTTTGCCCGTGAAATGTTCGGTGAAAAGACTCAGATTCGTCTGCGCCCCTCCTATTTCCCCTTTACAGAACCATCTGCTGAAATGGATATTTCTTGCAACATCTGCGGTGGAAAAGGTTGCCCTTTCTGCAAACATACAGGCTGGGTTGAAATTTTGGGTTGCGGTATGGTAGATCCTGCTGTACTGGAAAATTGCGGCATTGACAGTACTGTTTATAGCGGTTATGCTTTGGGTATGGGTATCGAACGCATCACCAACCTGAAATATCAGGTGAAAGACTTGCGCATGTTTTCCGAAAACGATGTACGTTTTCTGGAAGAATTCAAAGCGGCCTATTAAGAGTATTTTGTTCTCTTGACATCTACATCCTTGACAACGAAAGAACGCTACAAGCATATACTGGATTGGTTTCAGGCAAATGTACCTGAAGCCAAATCCGAACTCGATTACAGAAATCCGTACGAGCTTTTGGTGGCTGTCATTTTATCAGCTCAGTGCACAGACAAACGGGTGAATATGACCACGCCTGCTTTCTTTGAAGCATTTCCAACGCCGGAAGTATTGGCAGCAACTTCTCCCGATACAGTCTACACTTATATTAAAAGCATTTCATACCCCAACAACAAAGCCAAATCCCTGGTGGGTATGGCACAAAAGCTCGTTTCCGATTTTAAAGAAAAAGTACCGGAAACGATGGAGGAATTACTCACCTTGCCAGGCGTGGGGCGTAAAACCGCAAGCGTAATCCTGATTTGCGCATTCAACAAACCAGCCATGCCTGTAGATACGCATGTTTTCCGTGTTGCCAACCGCCTTGGGCTGACAAACGATTCTAAAAGTCCCGAAGAAAGTGAAAAGATCCTTTTGGCAAATATCCCTGGACAACTGCTCCCTATTGCCCATCACTGGCTCATTTTACATGGCCGTTATATATGCCAGGCCCGCAAACCCTTGTGCGGAGAATGCGGGCTGATATCCTGGTGTAAATACCAGGGGCATTAATTTATTAATCTGCGATCAACTTGCGATAACGCACACGTTTGGGAGCCTCGTCTCCAAGTCGCATCTTTTTATTTTCCTCGTAATCGGAATACGAGCCTTCAAAAAAGAACACTTCTGAATTTCCTTCAAAGGCCAGAATATGTGTACAGATTCTATCCAGAAACCAACGGTCGTGACTAATCACCACTGCACAGCCTGCAAAGCTTTCCAAGCCTTCTTCCAAAGCCCTGAGCGTATTTACGTCAATATCATTGGTCGGCTCATCCAGCAGCAGTACATTAGCTTCTGATTTCAGATTGAGGGCCAAATGCAAGCGGTTACGTTCACCACCGGAAAGAACTCCCGCCAGTTTTTCCTGATCACCACCTGCAAAATTGAATCTGGAGAGATAAGCACGCGAACTGATTTCTCGGCCACCCACTTTGATATAATCTGTACCACCGGAAACAATCTGATAAACGGTTTTTGTAGCATCGATGGCTGAATGGCTTTGATCTACATACCCAAGCTTAACGGTTTCACCGACCTCAAAAGTTCCTGTATCGGGTTTTTCAAGACCCATAATTAATCTGAACAAGGTGGTTTTACCGGCACCATTCGGCCCGATAATTCCCACAATGCCGTTGGGCGGCAAAGAGAAAGTCAGATTATCAAACAACAATTTATCTCCAAAAGCCTTGGACACCCCTTGAACATCAATTACCTTGTTTCCAAGGCGAGGGCCATTGGGTATAAACAACTCCAACGCATCTTCGCGCTCTTTCTGATCCTCGTTCAGTAACTGGTCGTAGGAGTTCAAACGGGCTTTACCTTTGGACTGACGGGCCTTGGGAGACATTCGCACCCATTCCAGCTCGCGCTCTAGGGTCTTACGACGCTTACTTACCTGTTTTTCCTCCATAGCCATGCGTTTGGTCTTCTGATCCAGCCAGGAACTGTAATTGCCTTTCCAGGGGATACCTTCACCCCTATCCAGTTCCAGAATCCAGCCAGCTACATTATCCAGAAAATAACGGTCGTGGGTAACGGCAATAACTGTTCCCGGGTATTGTTGCAAATGTTGTTCCAACCAGTCGATGGATTCAGCATCCAGGTGATTGGTGGGCTCATCAAGCAGCAAGACATCGGGTTGTTGCAACAACAGGCGGCAAAGTGCCACACGTCTGCGTTCACCACCTGAAAGCGTACTGACAGGCTGATCGTCGGATGGGCAACGAAGTGCATCCATTGCGCGCTCCAGCTTAGTATCCAGATTCCATGCATCGGTAGCATCTATATGATCCTGCAATTCTGCCTGACGGGCAAAAAGCTTGTCCATTTTGTCGGAGTCTTCGTAATATTCAGGAAGTCCGAACTTATTATTTATTTCTTCGTATTCAGCAAGAATATCAACGATACCCTGAACGCCTTCCATGACGATTTCCTTGACGGTTTTAGATTCGTCCAGATGGGGCTCCTGTTCGAGGTAACCTACTGAGTAACCAGGTGAAAAAACCACGTCGCCCTGAAATTCCTTTTCAAGTCCTGCGATGATTTTCATCAGGGTTGATTTCCCGGACCCGTTTAAACCGATGATACCGATTTTAGCTCCGTAAAAGAAAGAAAGGTAGATGTTTTTTAATACTTGTTTCTGTGGAGGGAATGTTTTTGTTAAGCCCACCATCGAGAAAATGATCTTTTTATCGTCTGCCATAGTTGAATTTTGTTTGTCTTTGGTGCAAAGGTAGGGAAAATTGCACACAGCTCAAGCGGTTTTTGGCTTGTTTTCATGGTTTTTTAGAGGAAAACAGCTTTACTCAGGCAGGTATAGTTCAAAAAAAGCATATTTTATTTCACTCATTTCCTGAATTATAACTATTTATTTTATAGTTACGCCAAAAATAACTGCCGATAATTTTGCTCTTTTCGCCAGACTAACTATCTTTGCACTCGCTTTTAAGAAGCAAAAACAGGTCAGATTCGCTAGCTCAGCTGGTAGAGCACAACACTTTTAATGTTGGGGTCCTGGGTTCGAACCCCAGGCGGATCACCGAAAAAGGAAACCCTGATAGTCAACGGACTGTCAGGGTTTTTTTGTTTGATACTGGCAGTAATACTGGCAACATTAAGGTTTATCTATAGCCGCCATGTTCCTCTATTTACATTACATTTTTGTTAAATTCTGACAATTAGAGATCAAACCGGCAAGACTTTATAGATTATACTTTAGCCCGCTATCTACTTACCATCATTTTTACCATTTTTCCAAATTTTTACTATTAGCCAAATGTATGTGGCAATCACTATAGTCCCCGAAATAAACATTATATACCCTTTCATTCGGGTAAGATTGTAATGTAGAATAGACTCTTTGCATGAGACCAAAAATATGAATTATAGCTTCTTAGCATATTTTTTTTAGCCCTAAACCGCCCCTGTTTGCTCCCGTATTATCATCATATCCAAAGACGATAAACCCCGTAGGCATTGCATTTGTGCCTGTATGAGTTCCTCTTTTTACAGTTAAGTGATGTGGAAATTTGTGATTTGATTTTGCCATGATTTTGGGATTATAAAATAATTCAATATTCAAATTGATTATAATGTCTTTTTTAAAACCTGTATTTACTAATTTTAACCACCAGTTTGAAATGAGAAATTGAAATAATGGATTTTTCAGAAAACAAGAATCCAACCAAATCAGATACAATAAAAAAAAAGGGGGTACACCCATAAGATGAAAACAGCTTGGGTTGGAAATCGCATCAGCATAATTTTTTTTCTAAAAATGTGGTATTCTACCAAAGTGTGTACAAATTATCATGTAAATATATTAGTTAGAATTGAATTATTTACACATGTATCCCATTTCTTATTTAAAGTACCGCCAACCATCTTACAGCTTCTTCTTGATTGAATTAATAATTTTCTCGTCCCAAAAGGCACTTCTTGGGACTGAATGTAGGAACACTGGTACGCGAAGCAGCCAAAGCCATACAAGGCGGAGGAGGACAAGCTTACTTTGCTACGGCAGGGGGTAAAAACACAAGTGGTTTGCAGGATGCCGTTCATGTTATCCTGGAAAAAATCAAGGTTGTTCTCTGATATTTTCCAAGACTGAGCATTTATGAGTCAGCTGAAAGTCCTGCAACTTAAAAGTTGTGAGACTTTTTTTTGTTTTAATCCATTTATGGAAAGCAACACGCCTGTTTTTTATATTTTGAGACCGATATATAAAAAATAAATCCATACATTTGACATAAAATTTTTGAGCGTTGGAATTTGTCGAAAACAGTGCACTTGTTGGAGCCAAATGCACTTTGCTTTTGTCCATAAAAATATCAAGAAAATATATGCCAAAAAGAATATATATATTAATTATAATATTACTATTGGTAAATATCATAACCTGTAAGGCTAAAGTTGATAATAATATACCACTTTACGGGTTAACATTCCGTTCTCATACAGTAAATCAAGACGAAAGAACCAGTTTTGACTTAACCAGCGAAGGATCCTTAAATTTTCCTTCGGGTTTCACCATTGAATTTGATCTTAGACTAACAAGAGAAGAACAAAGCTACGGCTATGTATTCAGAATTGTCTCCTCTGACACCACCAGCCTGGATTTACTGACAAATCTTAATATTAGAAAGTTAAATTTTGTACTAGTTAGCACACAAAGCGTTTTAGCCAACTCGGATTTTAAGATTCCTGATGAAATCAAAGAAGGCCAGTGGATGAAAATTAAAGTGCGACTAGATAAAAAGAAAATAGTCTGTGGTTTGGACGGAACTACCCGACGCATCCTTCATTCCTTTAAAAATTTCAGGAATATAAAAATATATTTCGGAATGAATAAGCATCACAATTTTTGCACCACAGATGTTCCGCCAATGAGTATCCGGAATCTGATAATCAGAAATGAAAAAGGGCAGATAATCAGAAAATGGGACCTGGCAAAGCACAATATAAATGAAGTTTATGACGAAATAGCAAACAAGAAAGCTGTTGTTGGAAACGGAATCTGGGAGATCGATAAACGTATAAGATGGAGTAAAATCGGTTCACTCTTTTTTAAGGACCAAAGCCCTCAGATAGCGACAGACAAGCTGCATGGACGTATTTTTGTAGCTACGGATGATTCACTTTATACCTTCCACATAATAAATGGTGAAGTACATCGTGTAAAGATAAATAAAGGAGCTCCGTTTAGGAGTGGAGGTAGCACAATGGTTTACGACCAGAAAAATGACAGATTAATATCATATAGCATCATGTATCCCGATTTTGTGATTTATAACTTTAGCACAAATGAATGGTCCGATCAGCTCAAAGAGATATTACCTCCTATTCAACAACACAATCGATTTATTGATGAGGCAACCAATCAATTAATATTATTCGGAGGATATGGAAATCACAGATATCATGCAGAACTTGCGAGACACAACCTAGATGGAGGGAAATGGCAAATAGATACCTTATCATCCGTCTTTCCACGTTATTTAAGTGCGATGGGCTATTTAGGCAATGGTAAATTGCTCATAATGGGTGGATACGGAAGTCATTCCGGTAACCAGGAAGAATCCCCTAAAAACTTCTACGATCTCTATGAAGTTGATTCTAAAAGTCTAAAATGTCGAAAATTAGCAGACTTCCCGATAGAAAAAGAACCTCGTGCCCTCGGCAATTCGATGGTCATAGAAAAATCAACCGACAAGGTTTATACCTTGTCCTATAATAACTACAGGTATCACTCTGCAATCAATCTGCTCTGTGTCGACTTAAATACAATGGAACAAACGATTCTGGCTGATCCTATTCCATACAATTTCTTTGACACGAAATCATTTTGCGACCTTTTCTTATATAATAAAACTTCAAGCCTTTACGCCATTGTTTCGCAGGAACAGTCATCCGACTTGCATTCAGTCAGTTTCTATTCTCTAGCCTACCCTCCACTGGAAACATCGGCCGTTTTACAACTGGGAGAATTTAACAGCATTCTAAAAAGAATATTAATTTACAGTGCCATTGGAATAATAATCCTGACTTTATTATTGGGTAGTTTTTATTTTTACAGAAAAAAGAAAAAGGGAATAGCAAAAGAAGAAAATAAAGCCAAAGAGCATACCATTTCCACAAATAGCGAAACAATCATTGAACAGGAGAAACCGGCATTAGACATACACTTGCTTGGAGGTTTTCAGATATTTAATAAACAAGGAGAGGATATTACGGGTAGTTTTACTCTTGTCATAAAACAAATGTTCTTGCTGCTTTTGCTTAATTCCATAAGGGATGGGAAAGGTGTAACATCTCAGAAATTAGACGAGACTTTTTGGTTTGGGATGGACAAAGCCAATGCATCTAATAACAGAAGTGTAAATGTCAGAAAATTAAGGCTCTTACTCCAGGAGGCAGGAAATATTACCCTCCTTAATGAAAACAGTTATTGGTATTTGAAGATTGGCAAAGATGTCACTTGTGACTATTATTCAGTTATGAATCTCCTGAAAAAGTTAAAACAGGAGAGTCTCTTTGATATAAAACTATTGGAGCAAATTATAGACTTGGCTTCAGCCGGAATGTTATTGCCCAATACAAATACAGAGTGGGTTGATGATTTTAAGTCTGGATATTCTACTATGCTATTGGACTTGTTATTAAGAGCGACAAATCAACCGGATATTCAAAAAGACCCAAGACTTTTAGTAAAGATTTCAGATATCATGCTACTGCATGATAATATCAATGACGATGCCATACGCATGAAATGTCGCGCCTTATATCAACTGGGGCAGAAAGGCCAGTCTAAACATAGCTTCGATAAGTTTTACGCCGAATATATCCATTTACTCAACACAAAACCAGACTTTGAGTATGAAGATATTATTCGCAATTAATCTCTCCATTGCAAGTACTACTTTATCTCATTCATTCGTTTAAATGTGAATTTATCCTCTCTTGTCTCGGGATTATTCATCACGACCGGTGGTAAATAATAAGTCTGGACAATTTTGGAAACCATTTTCGAGTCAGACATTTTGTTTTTCCAAACCAAGTCAAAGTGAAATTCCATTTCGCCAGGACAATTATCCAGATAATTCACAGACCACATATTATTATAAATCATTGCAAAAATTTTATTCATATCATCTGCAGGTCTCATGCTTCTTACAACAAACTGAGGTGAACCGAAAGAAAGCAAAACAGCATCCCGGCTCGACCAGATCCAACTGCCGGAAGAAGATGGATAATGTACCCATCCATCAATTGTATAAAAATCTGAACAAGTTTGTGGCAACTGATCTTTATAAGGTAAAAAGTCATTCCCTCCATTACTCAAAACAGGATAGGCATCTGTTTTTGGCAACGGAAATGTAACATAAAATATTTCGGGATTTGAGGACGTAAGTCTGTTAAATTTTATACAAAAATGTGCTCTTGGTTCGTTTTTCCATATTTCCATTTTTCTAATGGCCCAATTTAAGCGGGAGTGCAATAATTTCTGCTCATAAACAACAGAATAA
>Ga0209430_1001661_pt1 | contig 15930 bp, 22 predicted proteins | sample BarGraIncub1133A_FD_184504 | JGI IMG/M metagenome (GOLD analysis project Ga0209430, IMG submission 184504) | Arctic peat soil microbial communities from Barrow, Alaska - Barrow Graham LP Incubations 11-33A (SPAdes) (version 2) | ecosystem: Environmental > Terrestrial > Soil > Wetlands > Peat... | reverse complement strand
TGAAAGCCCTTCTTTATTACTTACATTTGAATCCAATCAAAACGATCTTCATAGGAAAGATTAAAAAACAAATTCTATGGTTTTATTGGATTTTTATCAATATTTTTGAAAAACTGAATTTGAATTTTTATATGAATGTTTTTTAACTCTTGATAATTATGGATTTCAGTGATATAATTGCCCTATGCGCTCTCGCAGTTTCTTTAACTTTGGGCTTAATTTCTTTATTTCAAAATAGGAAACTAAACAAACAACAGAAACAAATAAATGCAATAATTCTTGTCAAGGAGGAACAAGAAAAAACCAATCAAAAAAGAGCAATCATTGAGGCAAGTAGCATTACCCAAAAAGGAAGTACGATTATAAAAGTATACAATAAGGGAAATGCCATTGCTCGTAATGTACGGATGAAATTTCCTTATGATCACAATGATGGATTATTATTTAGAGATCCACCTTTCCCATATATACAGTTGAATCCAAAAGCTCAAGGAACAGAATTTTGCATCAACCTTGTTAATGGGCATATTGAACAAGTTAATATTAAATTCATTTGGGACGATGAATTTGCAAATAACAATGAAATAACACAAACTCTTACAATATAATTAAAAGAAATAGAAAACACTGATCATTCAATATACAAGCAAAATATCATCGATTCAACAAACTAGATATGAAAAAAAAATGCTTCGTCATAATGCCAATAAGTGACTGTGATAATTATGCATCAGGACACTTTAATAGAGTTTATGAATATATTATTAAACCTTCATGCGAGAAAGCCGGCTTCATTCCAGTACGAGCAGATGAAATAATGACTACTAACTATATTGCATTAGATATTATAAAACACATTATCAACTCAGAAATGGCAATTTGTGATTTAAGTGCCAGAAACCCGAATGTTCTATACGAATTAGGAATTAGACAAGCCTTTAATTTACCTGTAACATTAATAAAAGATACAAAGACCAACAGAATATTTGACATTCAAGGTTTCAGAGATATTGAGTATGACGATTCATTAAGAATAGATTCAGTTCAAGGAACAATTGATGAGTTATCAGAGGTAATTAAAAATACTCATCAAGCTACAAATGAAATCAATTCTCTAATTAGTTTATTGGGAATTGAACCAGCAAAGATTTCTGGAAAGACAAAAATAAGTGGAGAAACAGAATTGATACTCAATTCAATTTCTGGAATGGAAAATAGACTTTCAAATATTGAAATCAGGCTTAGGCCAAATGAACATACTAATTTAATAGACTTCCAAATTCCACCTGATAATATAGGTGAAATAATAACTGTCAATGATTTTGAAACATTAAAATTAGGTGATGAAGTATATCATCTAAAGTTTGGCAAAGGTATAATAATGGATTTAAATGAAATAGGAGAAAACTCCGATAAATTAGCGGTTGTCAAATTTAAAAGTGGTTCTGCAAAAAACCTTGCATTGAAATTTGCAAATTTAAGACGAATTTTTAAGCAAATTGAACAGAAGTAGAAAGCTATAAAACAAAGTAATTATAAGCTGAATAATAAACTAACAACCTATGACATTAGACCATATTAAAGAACAACTTTCAAATCGTTTTATTGGCATTTTAGCTGCTAATAAAGGTTTTACAATTGACAAACCTGATCTCGATTATGGAGTTGACTATCAATTGAAAAAGACAACAACCTTTATAAGTGGGAACGGTAAGACACGATACACCTATGACAGTCGTTACATTGATTTGCAACTTAAAGCAACAACGGACCACTCAATTATTGACGATGTTAATTCAATAAAGTACGACATTGAGGCGAAATCCTATAACGATTTAGTCGAAAGACAGACTTTTGGGACTGCTCCATTAGTTTTAATTCTATTTGTTTTACCTTACGATCAAAATATCTGGGTGGAAATTGACAATAATGAAATAAGACTTAGAAAACATGCATATTGGTATGTTCCACCATCAGGTTCATTGCAAACAACTAATTTACAAAGAATAAGAATTGAAATTCCTAAAGTGAATATGCTTGGGATAGATTGCTTTAGTAATTTACATCAACTATTTTATCCATAAAGCCATGCTTATAGAAAGAATAATATCATTTTTAATAAATAGAACATGGCAAATTTCAAATGAAACGGAAACTTTTGTTGAATTATTGCCTCCACAAGCATTTAATTTGCCTACTGAATTTAGATTACATATACCAAGACAAGAAGATAGAATTGACTCTGAGAGATTTCTTAATAATATCCTTGAAATAATTGCTGACTTTTATGAATTGACTATAGATGATTTGAACGTCGTTCTTAAAAATGATAATACTGTTTTAAAGATAAGAGTTTATGATGAGCAAACAAAGCAAGGAAGAATGCCATTAACAAGGTTTGAAGAGTTCGTTGAGAAAATACGTTTCATACTTTCAGATACGGCAAGTTTTGTTATTGACAGAAGTGTAACTTCAACAAGAGTTCCTGAAGAAGTAAGTAGATATTTGAATCTTTGTAATTTTATGCAAACAGAAAAAGGAAGTTTTGTTGCTAAAATCCAATTGCCTTCTCATGAATTAATTAAAGATAGAGAGCTATTCGATAGAAATGAAATATATTCTGAAGAAATAAATCAAAAGCTTAGTGAAGTACTTTCATACGTAAATCAAAATATTTTTGAAGGTGACATACAAGTTACTGAAGAATATTTAATTGAGAATGAAACCAAAATAAACATTAAATTATTTAAAAACATTGAATCTTTCTTTGATAAAGCTAATCTTAAAGACATTGACTTTTCATTTCACAATATTGCAAATAGTAATACAATTGTGAATAAAAATATTACTAAGACAAAACTATATAAGCTAAATCATTTCATAGAGCAAATAGAATCGCATTCATATGAAGTTGGTGAATTTAGTTTTAAAGGAAAGATTATAACATTAAGATCAAAAGACCCTGACGGCTTAAAGAATAATGTTACATTCACTGGACTTAATGAAAATTTACAAATGGTTGCAATAGCTAATCTTGATAGTGAAGATTACAAAGACGCTATTGAAGCGCATAAATTAAAACGTAATATAATAATTACAGGTTTAGCGAAAAGAACAAAAACTCGTGCGAGATTTATTGAAATTACTGGTTTTAAAATTGAAGACTAAGATTTTATCATTTTCAAGACTAAATGCAGATGGATATAGTGAAACAGATACACACAATTTTTTATTCTTGGCAATCAGACTTGCCGTCATTTACTAATAGTAATGCAATAAGGAAAGCATTACGTAATGCATCAAGTGAAGTAGAAGGTGCAATAGAAGGCATAATAATTAAGGTGGACGAAGCAACAAGAGACAAAATAGGAAGTCCGGATATACTCAACACTATTTTCAAAAAAATTGCAGCTTGTGACATTTTTATATGTGACTTAACTACTATTAACAATAAAACGGCTGGTGAAGGCAGAAAAGTTCCTAATCCAAACGTTTTAATTGAACTTGGGTTTGCTATTGCTACTTTGGGATGGGAAAGAATAATCATCCTTTTCAATACAAATTTTGGAACATTCCCAAATGATTTGCCTTTTGACCTAGATAGGCACCGAGCAGCCAAATTTAATATAAAGGAAAAGAAAGACAATAATGAAATAAATAGATTGGCAAATATTCTAAATGAGGCAATAGAAGCAATTATTGAAGAGTCACCATTAAAGCCATCCGAGATAATAAATGAGACACCTGCACAAATTAAAAGAAAAAAGGATCTCCATAATCTTAAATTGGCCCTAAATCAAATCCATATACTATCGTTTGATCATTTTATTGAAGAAATGCCGAGAAAGATTTATCTAGAAATATATTATTTCTATGAATGTTTCTGTGCTATTATGAACAGTTATACATTTCATATATATGATCCTGAACTTTCTAAAAGATTATTAAAGTTCAAAGAAGATTGGGTTGGGTCACTCTCATACGGTCAATTTTATGATTCTGTTGCCAATTCTAGTAAATCTGTTATTTTTTATTTGCCTATGGACTTATTTCCAAGTGATCAGGCTGAAGATGCTTTTAGAGAATTACAAAGAATACGATTGGAATTAGACAAGAGTTTCAAAGACTTACTTTTTTATGTTAGGGCTAATTACATTGAAATTGATCTTGAAGAAACAAGTAAAATGGCTATTGATAGTTATTGGAATGACGATAAATAAGAATAATAAATTGATATAGAAATATATCATGGAAATTATATAAAATAACTTTTTTTTAATTTGACGAAGAATTTAAATTAACATGAAACTCTTACTAACTTTAGTCCTTTCAATCCTCCTTAGTACATCAACATTTACTGCTTTAGTAATTGGTGTTACAGACGGAGATACTATTGTAGTACTTACAGGAGACAAAGAGCAAATCAAAATACGTTTAGTAGGAATTGACTGTCCGGAATACAAACAGGACTTTGGTTACAAGGCAAAACAAGCGACTTCCAACCTTTGCTTCAATAAAGAAGTGAGAATTGAAAAATCCGGAGTAGATCAATACGGTAGAACACTTGCGTTCGTTTACGTTGGAGATATTTGTGTAAACAAGGAACTATTAAAGCTTGGGATGGCATGGCACTATAAGCACTACAATAAAGATCCGGAACTGGCAAAACTGGAAGAGAATGCCAGGGCTGTGAAAATAGGTTTATGGTCGCAACCAAATCCAGTTGCTCCTTGGGATTTTAGGCATAAATAAAGAATTGAATTGAAATTGTCACATAAATAAATCCGTGTAACTTTAATCAATTGTTAAATTTCATTGGCTTTTAACTAAACCTTTAAAATAATGGATCTACCAAAGCGAATAAAGGCAAATAAGATTGGCAGAAATGGTGTTACTATTCTCGCTAAAATAATTGAGGATAAGTTGGATTGGCTATTAAGAATTAATCATCAGGAAGATGATTTCGGGATTGATGGGTTCATTGACATTATTTCTGATGAAGGACAATTGACAGGAAAGTCAATTGCAATGCAGATAAAGTCAGGAGAATCATATTTTAGGAATAAGACAAATGTCGGTTGGAGATATTATGGGGAAAATCGTCATTTAAATTACTACCTTAATCATGATATTCCAGTTTTAATCGTTATTGTTAACATTGATTCAGAAAAAGCATTTTGGACATTGTGTGATCCTGGTCAGACTGAAAAACATGGCAACGGATGGTCTATTACGATTCCATTTGAAAACGAACTGACTGATGAATCAAAAGAAGATTTAAAGACGTTTATTAGTCCAATAATTGATTATATATCGCAATTAGAAGAATATTGGGAGACAAATAAAATTTTAAAGTCCATTAAGCGAATATTATTCATTGTAGTTAAGGAAGATATCGAAAAGCACAATTATTCTCCACTAATTAATGCTTTACAAAGAATAGGTGAAAATAAGGAACTAATCTATGCTCATAAAGAAAACATAGAGATCGCAATAAATGGTTATGACTCTGATTCAAGAGAACTATTTGAAATTCCAGAAGTAAGAGACTGGATTAATAATATTCTTGAGAATGTTAAAGGGTTAGCTTTCTTTTTAGTTAATAAGGAATCAGCTAAATTTTTAAAGGTAATATCATATTGCAATATTGATGTTAAAGTAGTGGAAAGAGGGCGTTTCATGGATGGAAGGCTTCAAAATAAAATTGAATACGATTCTGCCGATATGAAGCCTATTCTTGTGGCATTATTTGAAGATTTAAATAGCTTTTGTTATCTGAATAAAATTCCGACTGAGATAATTAGGGAGATTTCCACAAATATAGTTGATTGCTTTACTAACGGAGATTTTTCAAGAAGTGGAAATAACAATGCAGAATAGTTGAAACAGAAAGTATGGTGCTCGTTAAGGTGCAACAAATTTAAATGCAAATAGAATTAATAATCATTTATAAAACAATTAATGAATACTACGATGTTGAAAGAAGGAGTACTTAATAAAACTATTAGTGCACCAAATGATGAACTTCTATTGGAAGAATTAAAAGGGTACATATATAATAAATTCGATAACGATGACGAATGGGAAGAATTAGGAGACGAGGATGAAGATAATGATAATGACGAAAGGAAGGAACTAGGAGATGATGAAGATGATGATTTTGAAGAAGAGGATGACAGTGATTATGATGAAGATTTAGAAGAAGATGATGAAGATGAAATAGATGAAGATGAGGATGATGATTGACCGAAAGTCAATTGGATACAGGAAGCATGGTGCTCGTTAAGGTGCTCACATTTTTTGTTTGTTGCTTGGCAATGTCAAGTCCTCCGGATTTACTCCTACGTCGTAAAACTTGCAAAGCCAACTTACTTCATTCTCGCTGTTCGCTTCATTCAGTACTCAAATCAAAAAACTGCTCCGCTCCTTAACTCGTAAGCATCCCATCAATCCCTGAAACCCATAAAGGAATTCGCGTTGCTCATTTTTTACAGGGATTGACTAAATGCTCTTTTGCATGGCTCGCCTGCTAGAGGCTATTCATCCGCTCACAGATCCTTGTGCCTGAAAACGGCACTTCGTCAACAGTTCGCTCAAGTCGGACTGCAACCTTGCCAATATAGGCTGAAAAAGGCCGCTATTGGCTTCGATTGCTCTTAGTCCTCCTACCATTGCCTAACTCGCTACGGCTTCGCAGGACCAAGATCGCAAAACTATAAGCAAAGATAGATGACGGCAAGAAGAATGATAGTAAAGGTCAAGCCTACGGTTGTCGCTGCACTCCAAACCTTGACAATCATTAACCGTCATTCTTAAGAGGTGCTTAGAGTTTTAGGATCTAGTAGTGTTTCGGGATTGGACAGAAATTTAATAGTGTTTTTACTTGAATAAGTTAATCAAATTGATAATTTTGATGGACTTTAATACAATCAATCATAATTAGAAGTAAAATCTTGAAAAACATAATTCATTTCACAGATCAATTTTCAAAAGTTAATAGTATATTAAATACTTCCTCGTTAAGACTCACATACTGCCAGGAAGTGTTTTGCTTGGGGAAAGAGAAAGTTTCAAGCGCTGCTCACCCAATGGTTTGTTTTAGTGAATTTGACATTGACGATCTGGTAAAAAAAACAATTTCTTATGGCCGCTATGGGATAGTCTTTTCAAACGAATGGGTAGTTAAAAATAAGATTCATCCAATTTTGTACATTGAAAAAGAATCTACTGTAGCAAGTGCTTTAGCAAAGTTATTAAAAGCACGACAAAATTCAGAAGTTAGTGATTTACCAAACGACCTCCGTTTACCGATAATGACAATTAAATGCTTTACAAAGAACACAGTAGGTGAAAATAGTTTCTTGGGTCAAAAGGATTTTAATTTTAGAGAAGAATGTGAATGGAGATTTGTTCCGGAAAAAAAGGATATTGATTATGAGTTAATTTCTATGAATAAAAGTACTTATTTACTGAATAAGGATCTATATAATAATAAACTTAAGCCATTTCCATTACTATTCGAATACAACGATATTGAAAAAATATTTGTAACAACAGAGCTCGAATTAAATACGATTAGTAGTGCATACAACATTGACAAAAAGAAAATACTAATGAGTAAGTGGAATTATAATAAAACTGAATAGTAAATTAAAGATTAGGAAATGGAAGCGAAAGAAATGATTGAATTTTTAAAACAAGAATCTATAAGAGTAATTGATGAGGATCAAAATACTTATAGAATCTCGCATACATGCAATGACACGGTAATTTATTTTTGGCAGGGTAGTTTTTATTCATCTTACAATAATGATGATGAAACTAATGATACATATCTCGAATTGTTGAAATGGTTCCCTCGAATTATAAGAATTGAAAAGGAGATGGATTCAGAATATTTTCCAATATGGACAAAAGAAGATGGAGAGATAATGCAGGGTGTAAGTTTTGTAAAACTTAAAGGAAGATATTACACAATTAATTTTCTCGAAAAGTTGATTGATCAAATACGTGAAATAAAGAACATAAATATTTAAATTGTAAATTCTGAAGTAAGATTAAAGCCAAAAACAGTAAATCGCTAGACTAACGAACTAAGCGAGTGAAATAGAATAACTTATTTGAAAAGGAGTAGTCATCCGATTACTCCTTTTCTATTCCAATACAATTAAAGAAAGAGTCGGAACAAAGTAAACATTGAAATCATTACCTACTACAATTCCGACCTTTCTAATTACTTTTTTAGTTTCCATATGGGAATACTCGATTAAGTCACCCTTAATACTATTACCTGGCAAGCTCATTTTCTTTCCTGATTCGCTGATATAATCAGAAAATGAAACTTTTAAATAGAAAAAGTCACTTTCATATCTTGATGGAAGTTTAAGCATAAGCTAATATACGAAATGCAATTTGAAATGGTGGTCTATTTACAATATTTATTCATTTCTAAACGGATATAATCGGAAGTAATCGGTTACTAAACGAATAGATCGAATAGACTGATTTAAGTTGTCTTTAGTGCACTCAACACTATTCACCTAAATCCATCGAAGTCATGAAGATCGATTCCAAGATTTCACGATAATTCTTACTACACTCTTGTTTTCAATTTTGATCGATTGAGACTTTATGTAGTGGAATGAATATTTCCAATAAGTTAAGGCTTTTAAAGGGTAATAAACGAACTACTCCTTTCCCTTTAAGAAGGTCAAGGAATCAAAAGGAACGAAGTACAATTCACCATCTACACAACTGACAGTAGCAACGCGAATAAATCCGTTTGCAATTGGTTTATGATGGAACGTCAAAACTTCACCAAGTAAAGAAAAGCCAATAGAGTGAACCGTTGTACCGTCATTATGGAGATATTCAGTGAAAGAAACTTTCTTCCAATGGCAGAAATCATCATCTTCATTCATTGAGTTGAGTTTTTTGTTGAGTTATACGAGTTTGATTCGACTAAAATATAAAAATTTTATTAAAATATGACAAATGAACAAAAAAGAGAGGCTTAAACAGCTTCTCTTTTTTTGTCAGCACATACAAGCGTAAAGCTTGAAACTAAACCTTCTGAGAATCACAGGGTTTTAAACTGTCTTAAACTTAATCAATAAAGGTTATTGAATCAAAAGGAACGAAGTACAATTCACCATCGGTGCAACTGACGGTGGCAATCTTATCAGATCCGTACTCAATCGGATTAACATTGAAAATCAAAACTTCTCCTACTAAATTAAAACCTATAGTTTTAATGATCCGACCATCTTTATTAAGGTACTCGGAGAATGAGACTTTTTCATACCGGAATAATGAATTTAAAGGGAACTATCAATTGACTAAATTTTGTTCTTCAATAAGGGTTAAAGCAAGAGTAGGGACATAGAAAACTTCTCTGTCTTCAGAAAAGACAACTCCCACTATTTGCATACCATCCTCAGTTTTATGGGTAATAAAGTCGAAAAGTTCTCCGGTAATTTTAAATCCTTTTGCTTTAATTCTTTTACCCGATTCATTAAAATACTGGTTGAAGGTAACTTTCTTAAATAAATAATTCTTTTCGAACATAGGCTGATGATTTAAGGTTTAGGCAAATATGCAAAAAATGGTTTAAAAACAGGAGGCTTGCATTTGTGGAATTTATAATTTAGAATAATTCTAAGGATTGAGCGCTTTCTAAGAATTGAATTAGACTAAACACTGAGGGAAATAATTCGATGCGCTTTTTATAGAAATCGTTTGGAACCAGGCTTAGGATATTACAGTCTTTTGGTGTTTCTATTTGGGACAAAAATGATGAAGGTTTAATAAAATTGAATAATGTCACGGAATAAGGCCGCTAATAATCATCATTCTAAAAAAGTTGCTTAGAGTTTAACGATCTAGTGGTGTTTTTGCAATGGGACATAAATGGAGTCGATTTAATAAATTGAAAAAATGTCCCGGAATCGTTTCTACTTCCCACTCGTAGTTTAATTTGCATTCAACAAGATATTTGCTATTCCTCTTTTTTAAACCTAATTTTGGGGAAACGTTAAATAAAACGCTATTACGTTACCAGCAATGGTCGAACGATAGTGCTAACTTTATTTTATTATGCGTATGACAGCGAATACTTCAATAAAACTTGCATTTCACATACCAACAAGTAAAGTAATTCATATTGACAATGCGGACAATGGTAAGGCTTGTAAATGTGAATGTTTAAAATGTAAAGAAAAACTGATTGCCGTGCAAGGTGACATCAGAGACGAACATTTTAGACACAACACTAATATAATTTGCAATGGTTCTCAAGAGACAGCTTTACACCTACTAGGAAAACAAATACTTCTTGAAAACAATCAAATCACAATTCCTAAATGGGGAACAATAAATTATTCAGACGCTTCTATAGAAAAAAAATTCGACTCGACACGTCCAGACGTTACAGCAATTTATAATGAGCAGAACATATATTTTGAAATTGCGGTTAAACATTTCATTGAAAAGGACAAAGAAAATTTCTTTACAACTGGACAACATAAATGCGTAGAAATAGATTTGAGCGATGCTGACACAACTTCATATGAGAAAATAAAAAATTTAGTTCTTTGTCAAACTTCTAACAAAAAAATATTTGGGTGGAAAGAACTCTTGAAACATACTGACGACAATTGGTTTGAAAAAATTGTGATATTTGCCTTAATCGGTACATTGATTGTTTCATTTTCCAATTGGCTCTCTAGTAAAAGGAGACACTGACTGAAAAAACCCTGCTGGTAATAAAAAGGGCTTCATGTGGTATGCAAGATCCAACTTAAAGGAGTAGTTAACAAGCTACTCCTTTTCTTATTCCAATACAATTAAAGAAAGAGTAGGAACATAGTAAATTACGAGGTCTTGACCAACAACGATACTCACCTTATGAGTTCCTTTTATAGTGTTTATATGGGAATACTCAATTAAGTCACCTTTAATACTATTACCTGACAATCTCATTTTCTTTCCTGATTTGCTTATATAATCAGAAAATGAAACTTTTAAATAGAAAAAGTCACTTTCATATCTTGAAGGAAGTTTATGCATAGGCTAATATACGAAATGCAATTAGAAATGGTGGTCTATTTACAATATTTATTCATTTCTAAACGGATATAATCGGAAGTAATCGGTTGTTAACGAATAGATCAAATTGATTGGTCTATTGGAGGTGTTTCAACATATACCGGAATCATTGTGCAATTTGTCAAGAAACCCAGTTATTGAAATTTAAAATGAAATATCGGATATATCGGGGAACTAAATAAACATTCAAGCAAATCAACTGTTCCAGTAAAAAACTGGAATTATGTGTTACGATGTAAAAGCATTGCTAAGATCACAGCTTAAACGAGCAAGACAAAAAGGAAATCATTCTGATATAGCCGAAATACAACTTAGTCTTTCCGAAATGGATGTAAAGGATATTAATCATGCATCAGGATTCTCACATCCAAAAATGTTGATTTACACGAATGATAACCCTGATAATCCAACCCCGGCAATATGGGGTTTAATTCCTTTTTGGGTTAAAGATAATGATCAACGGAGTACTCTTTGGAACCAGACGCTTAATGCAAGAGTTGAGACGATATTTGAAAAACCATCATTCAGGGATTCCGCTAAGTCAAAAAGATGCTTAATAATAGTTGATGGTTTCTATGAACACCATCATTTCAAGGGAAATACCTACCCTTTTTATATTACAAAGAAGAATGAAGATTCAATGATTTTTGCAGGATTATGGAGCAATTGGCATGATAAGGAATCAAGGAAACTATTAACAACTTTCTCAATTGTCACAACACATGCAAATCAATTGATGTCCAAGATCCATAATAACCCAAAGTTAACAGAACCACGTATGCCGGCAATTCTCCTGGATGAATTTGCAGAAGAATGGTTGAATCCGGTAAAAGATGAACTTGATAGGAATAGATTAACTAAATTGATTGCTCCTTATCCGGATGGTGAATTATTAGCCCATACGGTTAAAAGATTGAAAGGAAAAAACTCAGTTGTAAATGATGAAAATGCATCAGAAGAGTTTATATACCCAGAACTTGTAATTTAAAATTTATGAATACAAAAGCCATGAATACATCGTTTATAATTGCATCAATTAATGAGGATGGTAATGTTCTGAGTACATATTGCGACATTAGTGAAAATGTTGAAAGAAAAGGCAAAGGCAGTTTCAATGAATTCTTTACTGATGATGATTTTGAGGAATTAATAGAATTTAGAAATCGAATCTCTTTAAATCCTACCATTCCATCGGTTTATGTTTTGAGTAATATTGAAAAATATCCAACTTTTGAAGAATGGCTGTCTTCAATAAAAGAAGATATTAAAATGCACATATTCATGATGAATAGATGGTTTGATACAGATAGAGTGGCCATACAATCGATATTGGATGATGATGATATGGATCTACTGAATTATCCCGCCGCAAAAATTTAAACTGCATTACTGTTTATCATTAAAGACTAATGAATCAAACGGAGTAATCTTTTATTGTTTATGCAATGGACCAGAATAAACAGTAATTCAGAGATAAAACATTTATAGGAGTAGTCAACTGGCTACTCCTTTTCTTTTTAAGAGGATCAAATGATGATAATTCGGAATTTGGCATCATGAACTCTAAAGATCAATTTAACCCAAAAAAAGAAAAGGGTGGTACATAGAAAACTTCGAGATCATCAGACATTACGATCCTCACTTCTTTAAACCCAGATGGAGTGTTAATCTTACAGTGCCCCAGCAATTCACCTATAATTATTGAATGAATTTTAAGCTTTACACCAACATCTAAAAAATACTCTCTAAAGAAAACCCTTTGATTAGGTGAAACGGATGCTTTCATGGGTTGAATATTAAGGTTAGTCAAATATACTAAATTCAGTTTGAAAAAGGAATGAGGATGGGGGAATTGTAATATTGGAAGAATCTTAAGGATTTAAAGATTTCTGTTAATTGTACGAATTACTGAGGGACTTCATACAAAGAGAAAAGCCCCTCCTTGCGGAGAGGCCTTTCGACAGCATAAAACCAATACATAGCCCTTTTTAAAGGGAAATCTTAATAATGAAAAGCGATTGGGAACTAAGCCCTTTTCTCTAAAGGTCGAAATATACTGACCTTTGCATCTTTTACTCCAGGTAGATCGATTACACAATCTACCATTTGGAAAAACCAAGCCTCGTTTTCGTTCAGAGCATTATCCGAATAAATCCGTTTAATGTTCTTCGCAGAAACCCTAAGGATGTTAGTTTTAGTAAGCTTTTTCTTAAACTGCTCATTTACTTCATCAACCGGAGTGGAATTATAAACGAACAATCCAGTTTGGGCTTCAGAAATTGTGATCGTCTCTCCCTCTAACAAGTTTAAAACTTTCATTCCTTCCTGATTAAACCAAAGACTACCAGATGAAAGATAAGGAGTTTTTACACCCTTTTTCTTCACCTTGATTATTGGAGTAATAAGAACGACAGGAATACTAAATTCCTTTTTCACTACTTTCTCTGTCTCTGTACTTACAGAGACTAAATCTAATCTAATCATAATATAAAATTTAAAAATTAATAAAAATATAAACAGTTACATGTGTCAGTTAACAACAAGTACTATTAGCGTCGATATTAATTTACTAATTCTTAATAATTTTACACTGTACCCTAAAATTAGGACACACAAAACTAATTCTTTAATGCATAAGGGCACTATGCAAAATGACATTTATAGACATTATAAATTATATTAAATAATGCCATGTGTGATAAATTCATTGCATTTTATCCAATAAGAATACTAAAGGAAAGGTAAGGCCTCGTAAAGAGTTTAAAGTAATAAAACAAACGCTCAATTAATAGAATGAATCCAGCAGATGCAGCAATGAAAGCAACTTTTAAGAGGTTTTATTGTTTGAAGTAAAAAATATATTTATTTTTAAAACAAGATAATACAATTAATATAACGGTTTATAGACATTTAAACACTTGACATTTAGAAATATAAGAAAATATATTACATCTCCCTTATGATTGTGCCTAATATGATTATGATCGGATCGCCAGGGGCAGGCAAAACAATGCTGGCAAAACGAATTCCAACCATTCTTCCCCCTTTCACGCTAAAAGAAGCACTTGAGACCACCAAAATACATTCAGTAGCCGGGAAGATTGAGCGCGAAACCGCGCTGATGACAATGCGACCATTCAGGAGCCCACACCATACAATTTCCGATGTGGCTTTAGTTGGCGGTGGAACCTTTCCCCAACCCGGAGAAATTTCGCTTGCTCACAACGGAGTTTTATTCCTCGACGAGCTGCCTGAATTTAAAAGAACCGTTCTCGAGGTCTTACGCCAACCACTTGAAGATAGGCTTATTACTATCTCACGCGCTAAATTCTCAATAGAATATCCGGCCAGTTTTATGCTTGTCGCCTCAGTGAATCCTTGTCCATGCGGGTTTTATAACCACCCAACAAAGCCGTGCGTCTGTGGTCCCGGAATGGTACAAAAGTACCTGAACAGGATATCGGGACCGCTGCTCGACCGAATCGATATTCACCTCGAAGTTGTTCCTGTCCCTTTCAATCAACTCACAACGATGGATCCGGGAGAGAAAAGCGAAATTGTCCGTCAACGCGTAATTCGTGCACGCGATATCCAGCGGGAGAGATTTCACAACACCGAAATTTATTGCAATGCACAGATGAGTACAAAATTGATGCATCAACATTGCGTTCCCGATCTTGCCGGACATCAGCTATTAAAAACGGCCATGGAAAAACTGGGGTTATCGGCGAGGGCATATGACCGCATATTAAAGGTCTCCAGAACAATTGCCGATCTTGACGGTTTTGAATCGATTGAGTCGGAACATATTGGCGAAGCTATCCAATACAGAAGTCTCGACCGCGAATCGTGGGGCGCATAATAATTTGAAAAGTATATTAACAATTTTGCAATCGAGAACGATTCAACAGTCCAAATTTTAAACATTACATCTTTTTCATTGTTTTAATTAAAAATCAATCTATATGCCAGATAAATTCTCAGATCCTATTGGACGGCTCATGGGCTTGCGCTACAAGTCGCATCCCTGGCACGGGGTTCACATTGGTGACTATGTGCCTGAAAAGGTAACTGCTTTTATTGAGGTGGTTCCAACAGATACAGTTAAGTATGAAGTTGATAAAGATACCGGATATCTCAAAATAGACCGTCCACAGCAATACTCAAATGTAGTTCCGGCGCTTTATGGATTCATTCCGCAGACTTACTGTGGCAAAAAGGTAGCTAAGTTTTGTATGGATAAAGCCGAATTAAAAGGGGTGAAAGGCGATGGTGACCCACTTGATATCGTTGTACTTACCGAAAAATCAATTTTCCACGGCGATATCCTCGTCACAGCACGTCCAATTGGTGGATTTAGAATGCTTGACGGGAATGAAGCTGATGATAAAATTATCGCGGTACTCAACAATGACTTTGTTTATGGCCATTTTAACGACCTGGCCGATGTTCCGGAAACGATTATCACCCGGCTCCGACATTATTTTCTTACTTATAAAGATTTACCCGGAGAAGAGAAAAAATCGGTTATCACCCATGTCTATAACAAAGAAGAAGCCTTTGAAGTGATCCAATGTTCAATTGATGATTACCATTCGCGTTTTGAAAATCTTGGAAAATTGCTGCTTCTCGATGATTAAAAAATGGTTTTGCTATTGACCAGTTAGAATAAATCACCATTTATACACCCGGAAATTCTTTCGAACTGAATTTCCGGGTGTCCTATTTACAATAGTTCGTTCAAAACTTAGTTATTTATCTGAATTACAGTAAAATAACTGATTATTTAATAGTTTAATATCGCGGGAATTTGTATCTTTAAAG
>Ga0209430_1001659_pt1 | contig 15938 bp, 14 predicted proteins | sample BarGraIncub1133A_FD_184504 | JGI IMG/M metagenome (GOLD analysis project Ga0209430, IMG submission 184504) | Arctic peat soil microbial communities from Barrow, Alaska - Barrow Graham LP Incubations 11-33A (SPAdes) (version 2) | ecosystem: Environmental > Terrestrial > Soil > Wetlands > Peat... | reverse complement strand
TGCGAGACCGGCCCGATGGAACTCACCATAGGCGCCGAGGATTTCTTCAGCCAGGTCGAGGAAGCGCTGGTCGGAATGGCTCCCGGCGAGAAAAAGACGGTCACCATCCCCGCCGAGGACGCTTTCGGCGAATACGACGAGGAAGAAGTCTTCTCCATCAGCCGCGAGCAGCTGACCGGCGACATCGTCCCGGAAGTCGGCATGGAGCTGGAGTTGACCGGCGACGACGACGAGCCTGTCGAGGTAACGGTGGTCGAGGTGAATGACGACACGCTTACCGTCGACGCCAACCACCCGCTGGCCGGCGAAGATATCACCTACGAGATCGAGCTGCTGGAAATCCTCTAGGAATCGGCCGCGACCAACCAGAATGAAGCCCCGAACAGCGGGAAGGCGATCTTCGCCTTCCCGCTTCGTCGTTAACCCGAGAAGCCGCCCCGAAAACCAAAAAAATGACCATTGCCACAGAAGACATAACAAGGCAGACCGGACCGGTCCCGATGATGCCCAGCGCGAAGCTCCCCTGGCTTCCAGGTGCCACGCCGCTCATGCTGGCTCCCATGCAGGGGCTCACCAATCGCGCCTTGCGCGCGCTGTTCATTGCCTGGGTGCGTCCTGACGTGGTCTGCACCGAATTCATGCGGGTAAACCCTGTGGCGGCGAAAAAACGGCTCTCTCCGGGAGACCTGCGCGATATCAGCCCCTCGGAAGGCGGCGTGCCGCTCGTCGTGCAGCTGATCGGTCATGGCAGGGAGGCCCTGGTTTCCGCCGCCCAATCGGCGCAGGATGCCGGAGCCGTGCACATAAACCTCAATATGGGGTGCCCTTACGGTCGGATGACCAGCGGCCTTACCGGCGGCGGCATGCTGAAGCGGCCCGAGCTTTTGGAGGAAATCATCCCGGCGCTGCGCGGGGTGATCACCGGAACCTTCTCCGTAAAACTGCGCGCCGGTTACGACGACCCTGAGCAGGTCTTCACCCTGCTCCCGCTTTTCGAGAGGTCCGGCGTGGACTTCCTGGTGCTCCATCCGCGGACGGTGCGCCAAGCCTACGATGGCCTGGCGGACCACGGCATCACCGCCGAGGTGGTGAAACGAACGGGGCTTCCGGTCATCGCCAACGGAGACATCAGGAGTGCCGAGGTCGGGCTGCGCGTGCTGAAGGAGACCGGCGCCGCCGGGCTCATGCTCGGCAGGGGAGCCATCGGCGAGCCGATGCTCTTCGAGAGGCTGCGCGACCGCGCCGCCCAAGAGCCGGACTGCCGGGAGAGGAGGGCGATGCTGCGCCGCTACCTGCACGACCTGCTGCCTCGTTATCGCGAGCTTTTCTGCGGAGATGCCCAGGTGCTCGGCAAGATAAAGGGAGTCGTCGCCAACGTCGAGGACCCCGAACTGGACAACATACTGAAACAGCTGAAGAGATCCAAAACCCTCCCCGCCTTCCAATCAGTCATGGGCGAACTCTGAACGGCGGAGGCAAAACTCAAAACTCAAAACTCAAAACTCAAAACTGACGTCTCCTCTTACTTCTCCCAGTAATCCTTGGCGAAAAAGAACAGTGCTATGGCGAGCGCCAGCGACGCGACCGGACACTGGAACGCCGCGTGAAACGCCTGCGCGGGCGCTCCCGGAGTATGCTTCCCGAAGGAATCTATCATCAACCCCATGACCTGCTGCATAGAAGCGGCTCCCATCAGGACGAAAAAGTTAAGTGAGGTGAGCGCCGTTCCGACGATGCGCACCGGGAACATGGAACGGATGATCGGATAGATCATCACCCCGCTGGATACCGCGAGGCCTATGGCGAAAAAGAGCGCCGCGAGACCCGGCCGCGTCAGCGATTCCGCCGGCCCCAGGAAGCTGGTCATCAGGAGCAGCAGGAGCAGCTGTCCCGCCAAAAGGGTTTTCTTGTAGGAGCGCATCAGCTTCCGGGCCACGCCGTCGATCACCAGGCTCCCGGAGATGAAGCCGAGCGAGGTGCACATCAGCATCCGGCCGGTCTCCCCACGGCCGAGGTTCAGCACCTCCATCAGGTACGGCCCCCCCCAAAGCCCCTGCACCGCCAGGTAGTTGCCGTACCAGGAGAAAGCGAGCCCGGCCAGAAGCCAGAAGTCGCGGTTACCGAGGATCTCCCTCCACGCCTCCAGCATGCCGACCGGAGCGGTAACCACCGGTTCTTCCACGGCCAGGGCCGGCGAGGGGGGCCGGTCGCGCGCCACGCAAAAAACCAGCACGGTAACCAGCGCCTGCAGCACCCCGATCGCCAGAAAGGAGCCGCGCCAGCCGAAGAGCGCCACGGCCAGCGCGAGCGGTGCCGTTCCCGCGAGGTTCCCGAGATTTCCCACCGCCACCATGAGGCCGGAAACCTTTCCGAATTCCCGCTTGCTGAACCAGTGACTGAACAGGGTGAAGGTGGCCATCAGCACCGACGAGGTGCCGACTCCTATCAGCACCCGCGCGACCATGGCTTCCCCCATGCTCCCCGCCTGGGAAAAGAGAATGCCGCCGATCGCCGTCAACACGCCGCAGCCGCTGATCACGACTCGGCTTCCCAGCCGGTCGATCATGGGACCGAGCGGGATTTGCGCCGCGGCGTACACGTAGAAGAGGATGCTGGAGAGCGAGCCGAGCTGCGCCGGAGTAAGGCGCAGGTCGCGGGAAAGATCCCCAGCCACCACCGCCAGGGAGACCCGGTAGAAGTAGACCAGGATATAGATCAGGGCCAGGACGGAAAAGATCACCCAGCGCTGGCGGCGCGGTCGGTCCTGCTCATGCATGTCGTCACCTCCGCCGGCACTCTAGCACAGTGCGTTTGCGCGGTAAAGAGCCTCGTTTCAGTGATTTACATCTTGTGGCGAACCTCTTTTGCGGATACTCTTTGTACTGCCGCGGGTAGCCCGTGCTTTTTCCTCCCCCGCATATCCGACAAGGAGATAGACATGTTCCTGGAAAACGATCTGAAACTCGGGTTTAGCGACGTGCTGATCAGGCCGAAACGGTCCAATCTGAAGAGCCGCTCCCAGGTCGACCTGCTAAGAAACTTCAGCTTCCTGCACAGCAAACGCGAATGGAGCGGCGTCCCGGTCATCGCGGCCAACATGGACACCACGGGCACCTTCGAGGTGGCAGAGGTCCTCGCGGCGCACGGCATGCTGACCGCCATCCACAAGCACTACAGCGTGGCGGAGTGGGACACCTACCTGGCCGACAGAAGCGACGCCATCTACCAGCGGATCATGGTCAGCACCGGCACCTCCAAGGCGGACTTCGAAAAGCTCACCCGCATCATGACCAACCACCCGAAGCTCGATTTCATCTGCATCGACGTCGCCAACGGCTACGCGGAGAGCTTCGTGGCCTACGTGCGCAAGGTGCGCGAGGCGTTCGGCGACAAGACCATCGTGGCGGGGAACGTGGTGACCGGCGAGATGGTGGAGGAGCTGCTCCTCTCCGGGGCCGACATCGTCAAGGTCGGCATCGGCCCCGGATCCGCCTGCACCACCAGGGTGAAGGCGGGGGTCGGCTATCCGCAACTCTCCGCGGTGATCGAATGCGCCGACGCGGCCCACGGCCTGGGAGGAAGGATCATCTCCGACGGCGGCTGCACTTGCCCCGGCGACGTCGCCAAGGCGTTCGGAGGCGGGGCGGATTTCGTCATGCTGGGAGGGATGTTCGCGGGACACGACGAGAGCGGCGGGCAGATCGTGGAGCGGGACGGCAAGCAGTTCAAGCTGTTCTACGGCATGAGCTCCACCACTGCCATGGACAAACACGCGGGAGGGGTCGCCTCCTACCGCGCCTCGGAGGGAAAAACCGTGGAGGTTCCCTACCGCGGCCCGATCGAGGAGACGGTGCGGGACATCCTGGGAGGGGTGCGCTCCGCCTGCACCTACGTGGGCGCGGCGGCCCTCAAGGAGCTGACCAAGCGGACCACCTTCATCCGGGTCCAGGAACAGGAAAACCGGATCTTCGACTGAAAGCGAAAAGCCGACAGGAATATTTGTCAGCAGGAAAGTTTTAAGCGTAGCCTGGGGACCCGAAAGAACAGTGCCCCTTGACACTGCCCAAGCGAACGAAACAAATCACCATTGACGGAAGCCAAATTCCGATGGTAGGATGCCGACGCCTGAAACCAAATTCACATCATCGTAAGGAGCACAAATGAAGCGACTGATCATTGCGGCTATTACCACGACCCTTGCAGTACCGGCCTTCGCCGGAGCCAACGACGCCATCAATAAAGCCGCCAAGGAAAAAGGGGCGGTGAAGACCGCTTCCGGCATGGTTTACAAATCCATCAGGGACGGCAAGGGCAAATCGCCCAGCGCCTCCAGCACCGTCGAGGTCAACTATCGCGGCACCCTGACCAACGGCAAGGAGTTCGACAGTTCCTACAAGCGCAAACAGTCCATCAAGTTTCCGCTCTCCGGAGTAATCCCCTGCTGGACCGAAGGAGTCCAGAAGATGAAGGTCGGCGGCAAGGCCCAGCTCGTCTGCCCGCCTGAACTGGCCTACGGCAGCCGTGGCGCGGGCCAGGATGTCCCGCCCAACTCGACCCTCATCTTCGATGTTGAACTGCTCGATGTAAAATAGCAGCCAGCTGATCCCGGTAGGTATAACCGGACTTATCGATACGCCATGACGCCGTGGAATCTTGCAATGCAAGGTTTCACGGCGTTTCTTTTGACATTACGAATAGCCCTTCATCCTTTCCTATATGAACCGGCACTTCATCGTTTAAGGATAATTAATTTTCGTTGTTATCCGTTAACCCCGCGTGATATGCTGTGCCGCCAAACGGTGCACTTCTCTTCTACCTACCCATGTTCTAAAACCAGGGCAACAAGGGACAAAGAGTATGGCGGTGTTCTAGTTTGTATTTTTTCTAGTATTTTTCTCCTCATCAATACTTCGAACGTGTCGTCACGAGCACAAGCCGAAGGCCAAAAATCAGTGGCCGCGAATGTAAGGAACCTGAGATGTCGACAAAAAATGGATATATCAGGAAAACCTGTATGGGAAAAAGTTACCTATATAAGGAGCCTGCAGTGTTCCCTGTATAGGGTACCGCTACCTATATAGGGAACTTACTCTAACCGTTGATTTACGGGTTGTACAAAGTGCTAAAGGAGATGTTCAAGTAAGCCGCTGACGCGGCAGTAAACCCTTCTCCCGCACTCCGGATATTCTCCCCCGCCATAAAATCCTTTCGCACCAGCCGGTCCATGCCGATACCTTCTTTCGTTGCTACCACACATCGAAAGGAGAACTACTATGATGACCGACTGGTACGAAAGATCTACAAAGACGCTGCAACTCGCAGGGTTGGCCAAGAGCTCACAGGAGTCCTACACCCGCATGGTACGCATGCTGGTGGATTTTTACGACAAAACCCCCGACCTGGTTTCCGAAGAGGAGCTTCAGGATTACCTCCTCCACCGCCGCAACGTCGATAAGTGGTCCGCTGCGACCCTGCGCATCAGCTATAGCGCGCTCAAATTCTTTTTCGAGAAAGTTCTGCAGCGCGAATGGCACATTTTCGGTTACTTGAAGGCCGAACGCCCGAAAATTCTCCCCGCCGTGCTGTCCAAAGAGGAGATAGTAAAACTCCTCTCCAAGGTGCGTACTCCCCACAACCACGCCTATCTCCTTACCGTCTATTCCTGTGGACTTCGCCTTCAAGAGGCGCTCAACCTTGAAGTGAGCGACATCGACAGTGACCGGATGCTCATCCACATCCATCGCGGCAAGGGGGCCAAAGACCGCATGGTGCCGCTTCCCGCGTCAACCTTGGCCGTGCTGCGCACCCACTGGAAATCACATCACCATCCCAAATTTATCTTTCCGGCAATAGGGAGAAGTCAGTCCATTCCTGCAACTTCACCCATGGCGATTAGCAGCGTCCAAGGAGCCATGAAGGCTGCCGTACGTGACTCCGGCATCAACAAACGAAATGTGCACATTCATTCGCTGCGACATTCCTACGCAACGCATCTGCTGGAAGAAGGCGTGAACCTTCGCGTAATCCAGCGCTATCTTGGTCATTCTTCCATCGAGACAACGATGGTCTATCTACACCTCACCAGCAAGGGGCACGACGACGCTGCCCAGATCATAAACCGCCTCATGGGAGATCTGGGTTGATGGGCGCCATCAACGAAATCTTCCGAGAGTTCGCCCCCGAGTACCTGCGCCGCTTCGGCGGCGCCATGCCCGCCGAGCACAGGAAGGTGATCTCCGCCATCGTTCTCTGCCGCACCGAGGAGAATGGGACCGTCGTTTACCGATGCGAGGGGTGCGGACTCCTCCATCAGGTCGATCGTTCCTGCGGAAATCGCCACTGCCCCCAGTGTCAGAACCACAAGGCGAACCTCTGGTTGGAGCGGCAATTGGGCAGGATGGTGCCGGGCCATCACTTCATGGTGACCTACACCGTCCCGGCGGAGCTGCGCGACTTCATCCGTTCGCACCAGAGGGTTTGCTACGCGGCGCTCTTCGCTGCATCTTCGGACGCCATGAAAAAGCTTTGCCAAGACCCCAAGTACGTCGGTGGCGACCGGCCTGGCTTCTTCGGAGTGCTGCACACCTGGGGCCGGCAGTTGCAGTACCACCCCCATGTTCATTACGTGGTGCCGGGAGGCGCTTTCTCATCCGTAGACGGAAGCTGGCAGCGAAGCGGCGAGCGGTTCTTTCTGCCGGTGCATGCCTTGTCGCCCATCTTCCGCGCCAAGTTCCGCGACCGCATGGAGAAGGCGGGGCTACTCGGCGCAATCCCGAAGGAGGCATGGACAAAATCGTGGAACGTCAACTCACAGGCCGTTGGAAGCAGCGAGGCAAGCATCAAATATCTAGCTCCCTACGTCTTTCGAGTCGCCATATCGGATCACCGTATCGAGAAGGTTGAAAACGGCATGGTCACCTTCAGCTATCGAAAGGTGGGCAGTACCAAATCCTGCGCGATGGTGCTTGCCGCCATGGAGTTCATCCGTCGTTTCCTGCAGCACGTGCTCCCGACCGGATTCATGAAAGTCCGATACTATGGTTTTTTAAGTCCCAATTCGTCCGTCACGCTCGATGAGGTGAGGGGGAAGATTGAGATCGCCTACGGTTTCGATGTGACCGAGCCGGAAAGGGAGGCGAAGCCCAAGGCGGGGTTCACCTGCGGCAAGTGTGGCAATCCGGTGAAGTATCTGTTCGCGCTCCCGCCGGGGAGACGGTTGGATCCGGGACCCTCAGGATAGAGAGCAAAAAACGGAACCCATGCCAATATCAAGGACCATCGCCTGCTCATGACGAAAAGGAGGCGAACAGGCGAAGTGCATCCTGAATCCGACTAAAACGCATCGCGCAGCAGCATCGCCCCACAAGTGCACCGTCCAATGATCGCCGGGGATGGAAATCCGGCCTCATACGTGCCACCAAACCTCCAAACATGAGGAAGGCACCCCCTCGCACCGAGTCACCCCCAGACACTTTCGAACCATTACCCTTATATACAATGCAGTGCCAACGGGCCGGGCTTCTTGAACATTGGATTGAGCCGACCTTGCAGGTCGGGTCAATCCTTATGGGTTAGGCCTCTCTTTGCGTCTTTGCGGCTTTGCGTGAGACGGTTTTAAGGCTTTGTTTCTCGCTCGTTCGCTATGCTCACTTAAGACGCAAAGACGCAAAGGGAATCCAGAAGCTTTTTTTGTTTTAACCCCGAAGTCCTGGCTTTCCCAAAAATCTTTTAAGGTTCTCTCAGATTTTCTCAGATTTCCTCCGTGGCGAGAAATGATTGGTTTTTCCAGGTCCGGTGCCGTTCTGCCGGGCCTTTGCTGTCTCAGGGACAAAAGTCTTATGAGTCAGGAGGTTGGTCCCAGATGTTAGATAAGGATAATCTTAGAATCGTTGACCATGCACCGCCCGCATGTTACTTATGCAAACTTAATTTACATTGAATTGCATTTACAGGGTGGGCACTATTGAAAAAAGCACTGATCACCGGCATCACCGGTCAAGACGGATCGTATTTGACGGAGCTTTTGCTGGAAAAGGGTTACGAGGTGCACGGTCTTATCCGTCGTTCCTCTTCCTTTAATACCGGCCGTATCAACCACCTCTATCACGACACTCACGAAAGCGGGCTACCGCTCTTCCTGCACTACGGCGACCTGAACGACGCCAGCTCCATCAACAGGATTCTGCGCGAAGTGCGCCCCGACGAGATTTACAATCTGGGCGCCCAGAGCCATGTCCGGGTTTCCTTCGACATACCCGAGTACACCGGCGAGATCGATGCGCTTGGCGCGGTGCGCATTCTGGAAGCGATCCGCGAGACGGGACTCAACACGCGCTTTTACCAGGCGTCCTCTTCCGAGCTATACGGCAAGGTAGTCGAGACCCCCCAGAAAGAGACCACGCCTTTTTATCCCCGCTCTCCCTACGCCTGTGCCAAGGCCTATTCCTTTTACATCACCGTCAATTACCGGGAAAGTTACGGGATGTTCGCCTGCAACGGCATCCTCTTCAACCACGAATCCCCCCGGCGCGGCGAGACTTTTGTAACCAGGAAGATCACCCGCGCCGCCAGCCGGATCAAGCTCGGCATGCAGCCCTGCCTTTACCTGGGGAATATCGACGCCAAGAGGGACTGGGGCTTTGCCGGGGATTACGTCGAGGCGATGTGGCGCATGCTCCAGCAACCCGAGCCCGACGACTATGTCGTTGCCACGGGGGAAACCTATTCGGTGCGTCTTTTCGCCGAGAAGGTCTTTGCCCGGCTCGGCATGCCGCTTGAGTGGCGAGGCGAAGGGGTGCACGAGAAGGGGATTGATACCGGGAGTGGGAAAGTGGTGATCGAGATCGATCCCAAGTACTTCCGGCCCGCGGAGGTCGATCTGTTGCTGGGTGACGCCGGCAAGGCGAAGAGGATTATGGGATGGGAGCCTAAGACCGATTTTGATGGTCTGGTGAACATGATGGTTGACGCGGACCTTGAGCTTGCCGAGCGGGAGAAGAGGGTGGAAGGGTAATCCCTTGGGACTGGCTCCGCGGGTACCTGTCCCCCTTAGCAACTTGGAAGTGGCTGGTTGCAGTGGAAATGGTTCATTAGAGGGTGCCTGTCCCCCTCGGAGGATTAGTCAATATGAAAACTACGTTCATTTGAAATGCGGAGCTTTGACTTTCTTTTTTCTACTTGAAATAAAGTGTGCGTCCTCCAGAACGCTCAGTTAATTGTGTAGGTAACCCCGCAGTCGGCACGAACTCGGAAGACTGGGCAATGTCCAGTTCTGACTCCCTTGTGCATACACTACTCTACCCTGAGGATTTCTTTTATATGACTATTGAGAGGACTTTGTCATGAATATCCCAAATGTCACAGTTATTGTACCTGTGTACAATAGGCAGGAGGAATTACGACGAGCTTTGGCGAGCGTTAAAAACCAAAGCTATACCAATTTTGAATGTATTGTAGTGGACGACTGCTCTACTGTCCCAATTGCTGCTATAGTCACAGAGATGGCCGACAACCGGTTTGTATATGCTCGAAATTACAAAAATGGTGGGCCTTATAATGCTCGTTTTTTTGGTTATAAAATGATGAAAGGTGATTTTTTAATTCATCTTGACAGCGATGATCAATTATATCCATGGGCTCTGACACAAGCAGTCTATTATTTAGATAAAAATAAGGACGTAGATGCTGTAGCAGGAATGAATTTGCGCGATAATGACTCAACTTTATTCGCGAGAGTCAGAGATGGAGAAAGAGTGGTTACACCGAAGGATTATTTGCAAATGGAACAGACTTGTGATTGCGTAGGTGTCGTAAGAAAAAAAGTTGTTGAAGAATGGCTTTTAAAACGAGATGATTATTATGCTATGGAGTTTCATCAATGGTTTACTTTTGGATTGAAGCATAATCAACTTTATGTAGATGAGCCTTGGGCCAAGTGTTATGTGGATGGACAAGATAGAGTGTCAAATACTAACAAATATCGACACTCTGAAGACTCAATGAAATTTTTGGAAGAGCATGATACATATATAAGAAAAATTGATGCTCCAGTTTTGGCTCGTATGCTTTTCCACATGTGGGTTCAAATGGTAAGAAATGGACGTCGTAATGACAGAAAAATTATTGAGGAATATTTATCAGCAAAAAAAATACCTCTATGGGGAATGGTAATCAAGAAAGTATATAACAAAATCTTGTGTCTGTTTAGACAAAAAAAAGATACTCGAAATGATGTTCAGTATATATGAAGGTTAAAATCTAATATAAGACAAAGATTACGCAAAACCAAGAATGTTGAATCTAAGCTTTGGAATTTGAAAATTACTGGGGCATAATATCCATTATGCTATTTTCCTCCTCTGGAAGGAGGAAAATGCTCTTATAGTTAAATTTCTAACAATCATTTCAGGATTAACCACAATGGCAAAACTATTATCTACCCAGTTACGTATAAACATGGCATCAGGTGTTTTTGTTACCTTTATATCATTAGGCATTACAACAATTTCATACCCACTTTATTTACATTTTCTTGGCTATGAACAATATGGGTTGTGGCTTGTCATGTCAACAGTCTTGACCTTTGCACAACTCGGAAACCTAGGGATCAATTCAGCTATATCTAAAGTTGTTGCCGAAGAATATGGACGAAACGATTTCGTCATGATTCAAAAAAATATGACGGTAGCCATCACGTTGCTTTTAACTAGCGGTTTTTTTGTGCTGTTGTCTGTGATTATATTTAACACTCAAATTGTCGCAATATTTAAGCTGTCTCAACATAATGCATATTTGGTCGGATGGCTTCTTCCGTATATAGGTGTAATTAGTGTATATGTGTTTATCGTAGAAATATGTAATTCAGCTTTGTCCGGACTAGGCAGGATGGACCTTGCAAATTCTGCACAATTAATAGGGCGTATAACTACAATCATTGTTTCAGCTGGTTTACTCAACCTCGGATTTGGCATTAAGAGCTTATTGATAGCAAACTTTGTGTCTTATGTTGTCATTAATATACAGAGTATTTATCATGTAAGGCAGATCTTAAAAACTCGTTTGATAATATTTGGATTCTTTGATAGGGATGTCTGCAAGAGATTAATGCGTCTGGGTGGCTTCATGTCAGCAAGTTCAGTTGTATTAATGCTTTTTGATCCATTTAATAAAATGATGTTGTCTAGATATGTTGGAGTTTCAATTGTTCCTGTATATGATTTAGCTTTTCGGGGATGCATGCAACTTAGAGGGTTGGTTGCATCCGCTCTTCAAGCGTTTATGCCCGAGGTGAGTCGTCTCGCTGCTAAGGTGAACTTGAAGTCATTTTTTAAAATTTGTGCACTAAATAAGAAAGCTGTAGGTTTGATTTTATTGAGTGGTGCAACCGTTTTTCTTCCTATTGGAATTTTCTGTGATCCATTGCTAAGGCTGTGGCTAGGGAAAAGCTTCGATTTAGCACTACCCTTTGCCTTTAGAATTTCACTCATAACCGTATTTATAAGCTTATTGGCTGTACCTTCGTATTACACACTACTAGGACTTGGCAAAGTCCATCATTTAACAATATCACATTTAATACAGTCTGGTGTTAATGTATGTGTAGTGTTGGTAATAGTATATTTAAAACCATCTCTGCTTTTAGATAATATATATTTCTCTATTCTCGCTGGCACCTGCTTTTCAAGCATCTACTTAACATATAATTTACATAAGGAATTGGTTTCCTTAAAAATTAGGTCAGATTTGTTCACTCTGCCATTTGATAAAGACTCCCTGTGTGAGGACTAAATATAATACAAAACATATAAAATAAAATATATGCTATTAGATAACATAAACCTGCAGTGATGACTGGGCATTCTTTACTGCATATTGCATTGCTTAGCCTTACTCAGCTGATATTCAGTGACTCTCGCTTAGCGGTATTGATATTGATGTGCGACTGTTTTGATCTGCTGCTTAACATAGTATACAATATATTGCATTATAAGAAAGTCGAGTTCGGCACAGGTCTAGTCATGTCGTCCTTTCCTATTTGCAGGAAGCATCCCATGGGAATAATCAAAATAGGCGACAATGTCGCTATCTGCAACAAAATGTCGTAAAATCGTGCGGGCATTCAGCACCAATCGGTATTTTCCGCAGAGTCGCCCAAGTCGCGATTGATAATCGGAAACGATGTCGGGCTGTCCAGCGTAATATATGTTTTGTGCTCAAGAGATAGTAATCGAAGATTACGTGAATTTGGGTGCTGGTGCAATGATATACGACACGGACTTCCATCCCATCGATGCGCAGGCCCGGCGCAGGCACGATATAACCCAGATCGGTTCGGCTCCCGTCAGAATATGCAAAGACGTCTGGGTCGGCGCAAACGCAACGATTCTTAAAGGAGTAACTATTGGCGAAAGGTCGATTGTAGGGGCCGGGTCGGTCGTCACCAAGGATGTTCCACCCGATTCGATAGTAGGCGGAGCTCCCGCGAAGGTTGTCAAAAAATTGAACTGAACGGGTCGGTCGGCGTGGCAATCGTGAATTTAAGTTCAATTTAGCTGGATGGATGTGAAAAGCGGGATGGATGAGAAATGTTACTATCTGTAAAAAACCATACATTTATCTTGATATCATTTGCTATAATGAGTAACTGTTTCGATTTTTTGCCGGACAAACTGTTTAATATACAATTGGTCGACATAGGCTATCTGATTTTTTATACAAGTGCGCTATATACTGTCAAGCCTTCCACGCTGTTTAGGAACCATACCGAAGGTTACGTAAAAGTGCTCGACCTGTTCATGCTGCTGATGCTTGTGTCATTGTTCTGGTCGTTATTCGTATTCAAGTATCCAGTGATCGAGTCGATCAAAGCATCTCGACATATGCTGCTAGGATATTTGTTGTATTACATTTTCGTCCAAATCTTCGAGAAAAATGGCAAGGCTTTTCATTCGATTTTGGATAGCCTCTACTACATCACTTTTTTCCTGATGTTTGTTTTTATTGCCCAGTATCACCTCAACATTCCCATTTTTTCCGGGTACACAAGGGTAAGCAGCGAAGGAATCAGGTCCATACCCATGTTCATACCGATCATCCTGCTGTTTCTCTGGAATAACGCATCGAAAATACTTCTGGGCGTCCACACTAGGATGTTCGACAAGTTTTATGTGCTCTTGGCCTGTTATTCCGTGGTGCTGACCATGACGCGGGGCATATATTTTGCTGTTTTTTTGACCTTGTCCGTAATGGTGATGGTGTTGATCTCTCAAAACAAAGGCAACCGGGTAAGGCTGTATTTCGTTCTTACAAGCATCATGGTTCTCATTGCCGTTCTTGTCGTCTCCGGAGCCTTGGGCGATAAGTTGGATAAGTTCGCCGACCTGGCCGCATCTGGGGTCTCCGATATCAAGGGAGACAGCAAAGGGGATGAAAACACTTTCGGATTCAGGATGCTTTTGCTGGCCGAGCGATCTGAACTGGTCTTGAGCCATAATCCTTTTATCGGTTATGGCTTCATTCACGAAGATATTGCCGCCAAACAGGTGAAATATATAATTGGAACGGCGAACGATGACACCGGGTTCCCCAGCTTCCTCACGCCGGACATTGCCTGGGCGAACCTGCTGGTTTATACCGGTTTTACCGGAGTCGGCGTTTTTATCGTTTTTTTTGTCAGTATCGCGGTCAATTTTTTCAGGAACAAAGTTGCGAGCGACAACGAGTTTTACCTGTCGAGGCTTGCGTTTTTCATGGAAATTATTGTTTTAGTCGTTTTGATGGCAGACTCGTCGATCTTCACCGATAAACTACATATACCCTCTCTTATGCTGGCATCTTTTACTTATTGTTCCCGTCAAGCAAAGCTGGCATCTTAATTTTAATATGCGATAAGGACCGTCCTATGAACAGTGCAATTCCCAAAATTTCTATAATAACTCCTTCCTATAACCAAGGCCAATACATTGAACAGAATATCAAATCAGTATTGAATCAGAATTACCCGAACGTCGAACATATCGTGATTGACGGAGGCTCCTCGGATTGCACCGTCGAAATACTCAAAAAATTTCCGCATTTGATATGGGTTAGCGAAAAAGACGACGGACAGGCGGACGCTTTGAACAAGGGTCTGAAGCTTGCTACAGGCGATCTGGTCGGATGGATCAATTCCGACGATTATTATCAGGAAAATATTTTCGAAAGTGTTGCCTCCAATTTTTCTGACGGCCCTGTGGATTGGGTGATCGGTAACATCACCTATCGACTCGAATCCAAGGGTATCGAGATACCCGATGTAAGTAGACCTGTTTCCTATCGGTCCTTGCTGCGGAACCCGGATATCGTCAGGCAGCAATCGACTTTTTTCCGCAGGTCAACGCTGGAGGAGGTCGGAGCCTGGAATTCCGCTTTTCATATGGTTATGGATCTCGATTTGTGGCTGAGAATGGCAAAAATATCCTCGCCGCGCATGATCCACTCCAACTGGTCTTTTTTCAGGGTGCACGAGGCCCAAAAAACCGTGGTGAAGAACCTCATCCCGCAAATGAGAGAAATCGAGTACCTGTTCCAGCGAGAAAATTATACCTCGCCGACCAGATATATGGTTTACATCAAAAAATATCTGACCATCCTTCGATCCTCTCTTAAAAGCATTATCGTCGGTACGCGTACCGGTAAGTGATCTCCACTTTTTTCGTAGCTATATCGGGGCTGGGTTTCTGAAATGAAAATCATGCATGTTCTATGGAGTTTCACATTAGGTGGCGCTGAAAGTTTATTGGTCGATCTTGCCAATATTCAGGTTAAAAGCCATGATGTCCATGTGCTTATAATCAACGACCTGTGTACGGAATCGTTGTTTGGTAAGCTCGCCGAGGATATCGTTGTCACCCGGTTCAAGCGCGTCCCAGGAAGTCGCAAAATTGGCGAGATACTGAACATCTATTGGCAAATTTTCCAATGCAAACCTGACATCGTGCACATTCACTCCGCCGATTTGCTTAAGATGATACCGCCTTTCGGCTACAATATCGTCTTGACGGTCCATGATACCGTTTGCGAGTTGAGGTGCTCCGGCAGGATCAAGGCTACTGTTGCGATTTCGCGTGCCGTTGCCGATGATTTGGCCGCTCGATGCAGGATCGACTGCGTTACCACCATCCAAAATGGAGTTCCTTGCACGAAGATACGTATCCGCGATGGGATCGGCAACGATCCGTTTAAAATCATACAGGTCGGTCGACTATTGCACGAAAAAAAGGGCCAGGATGTTCTCCTTAATGCGGTAAGGATCGTCGAGGACAAATCCGGAATCCCCGTGCATCTTCATTTCCTGGGTGACGGGCCTTCTCGCGACTATCTGCGGACCCTAGCCGAAACTCTGGGCCTGCAGCACGTGGAATTCCTCGGGGAGAAAGAGAGAGAGGTTGTTTTCGATTGTCTGTCCGATTACAGCTTGTTTGTGCAGCCTTCGCGCTCCGAGGGGTTTGGTCTTACCGTGGTCGAAGCTATGGCGGCGAAAATACCCGTATTGGTGAGCAATATCGAGGGGCCTTACGAGTTAATAAGGAACGATACCTATGGATTTTCTTTCCGGTCCGAGGACGTCGAACATTGTGCGTCGAAGATTATTCAAATCATGGACTTGTATCGAAACGATTCCGATGCTTTACTGCAGCTGACTGAACGGGCTTACGATTATGCGATTGAAAATTACGATATCAACAGAATGGCGATGGAGTACGAGCTGCTTTACAAATCGATTGCGGCATAGACTCAAACGCGATAGTGAAGGGCACATATTGACGTGAAGATACTTCAAATAAATAAGTTTCACTGGATGAAGGGGGGCAGCGAAGCTGCCTACCTTGGACTTCTCGACTTGCTGCAGCAGCATGGGCACTTGGCCGTCTCGTTTTCCATGAAGGACCGACGCAATC
>Ga0209430_1001657_pt1 | contig 15947 bp, 13 predicted proteins | sample BarGraIncub1133A_FD_184504 | JGI IMG/M metagenome (GOLD analysis project Ga0209430, IMG submission 184504) | Arctic peat soil microbial communities from Barrow, Alaska - Barrow Graham LP Incubations 11-33A (SPAdes) (version 2) | ecosystem: Environmental > Terrestrial > Soil > Wetlands > Peat... | reverse complement strand
AGGCGTCATGCTCATCTACATGCTGCGCAAGGTGCTCGGGCGGCTGCACATCCGCATCGGGCCGAACCGCGTCGGGCCTTGGGGGCTGCTGCAGACCACCAACGACGTCATCAAGCTGCTGACCAAAGAGGACCTGCGTCCGGACTCCGCCGATGCGTGGCTGTTCAACATCGCACCGTTCCTCATCTTCGTGCCGTCGTTCATGGCCTATCTGCCGCTGGTCTTCGGGCCGTCGCTGACCGTGACCTCGCTCGACACCGGGGTGCTGCTCGTCTTCGCGCTCACCGCGCTCGTGCCGCTCGGCGTGGTGATGGCCGGCTGGGCGTCGAACTCCAAGTGGTCGCTGCTGGGCGGCATGCGCGCCGCAGGCCTGCAGATCGCCTACGAGGTGCCGCTGCTGCTCTCCGCTCTCGGTCCCGTGATGATGGCCGGCTCGCTGAACCCCGTGGCGATCGTCGCCGCGCAGTCGGGCACGTGGTTCGGGTTCATCCCTCGCTGGTTCGTGCTGCCGCAGGTGATCGCCTTCGTCGTGTACGCGATCTCCTCGCAGGCCGAGACGCAGCAGACGCCGTTCGACATGTCCGAGGCCGAGTCCGAGCTCATCACGGGCTTCGCCAACGAGTACGGCGGCATGCGCTTCTCGTTCATGTATCTCGCGGAGTTCTCCAACATGTTCATCGTCTCGGCGATCGGGACGATGCTCTTCTTCGGCGGGTGGCAGTTGCCGTGGGTCGCGACCCCCGCATGGTTGGCTCCGATCGTGTTCATCGCCAAGACCTACGTCGGCATCTTCGTGATGATGTGGGCCCGCGGCTCGCTGCCGCGGTTCCGTGTCGATCAGATGCTGTCCTTCTGCTGGAAGCGCTTGATCCCGATCTCGCTCGGATGGGTCGTTCTGTGGGCCTGTATCCAGCGCCTCGCGCCCGTCGTCATCGCGGCGGTGGTGCGCTGATGTGGGGGAGCGGGATCATCAAGGGTTTCGCGATCACGATGCGCAACATGCTGCGCACGCCGATCACCGTCCAGTATCCCGAGCAGCGCCTCGAGCTTCCCGAGCGGGCGCGCTGGGCCGTCGCGCCCCGCTACGACGAGGCTGGCTTGCCGAAGTGCACCGCGTGCCTCATCTGTGTGAAGGAGTGCCCCGACCACGTGCTCAGCATCGAGGTCTCCAAGAACGCCGAAGGCGGCAAGCACATCGACCGCTACGTCTACGAAGTCGGCGCATGCATGATGTGCGGCCTCTGCGTCGAGGCGTGTCCCTTCAGTGCCATCGAGATGAGCCACGAGTACGAGCTCGCGACCCGCGATCACGGTGACCTCGTGCGCGTGCTGCTGAGCGACGTCGACGCGGCTTCGCCGCGCCGCGCGAAGGGGGGCGACGATGCCTGAGGGTGTGGCGTTCGTCCCGTTCCTCGTGCTCGCGGTCGCCGTGGTGGCGGGGGCGCTCATGGTCGTGCTCTCGCGCAACGTCGTGCACGCGGCGTTCTGGCTGCTCGAGGTCATGATGGCCGTCGCCGGGCTGTTCATGCTCCTGTCCGCGGGCTTTCTCGCGCTGGTCCAGATGATGGTCTACGCCGGTGCGGTCTCGGTGCTCGTGCTCTTCACCGTGATGTTGACGCTGCGTCGCCGCGAGGACGCCGAGCGTCCGCTCGACCTGTCGTGGTCCGCGGGCCTCATCGCGCTCGGGATACTCATCGCACTGGCCGCGGGCATCGCGAGTTTCGTCGCGCCGCAGGCCGTCGCGCCCGCCCTCACTCCGGGCGTCGCCGAGTTCGGGCGCGCGCTGTTCACCCAGCGGGCGCTGCCGTTCGAGATCGCCTCCGTGATCCTGCTCATCGCGCTCGTCGGCGCGGTGTGGTGGGCGGGGGGTGAGGGCTAGATGACCGTCGGACCGATCGCGTTCATGGCTCTTGCCGCGCTGCTCTTCTGCATCGGGCTCTTCGGCGCGCTGTCCAAGAAGAGCGCCGTCCTCGTGCTCATGTCGCTCGAGTTGATGACCAACGCGGTGAACCTCAACCTGGTCGCCGTCTCCCGCTTCTTCACACCTGTTTCGATGGCGGGCCAGTTCACGGCGGCCTTCATCATCGTGATCGCCGCGGCCGAGGTCGGCCTCGGGCTGGCGCTCGTGCTGGCGCTCTACCGCATCCGTCGCACGGTCGAACTCGACCGCATCGACCGGCTGAGGGGCTGAGCCGTGGCCTGGGTGGCGCTCATACCGCTTTTCCCCGCACTCGCGTTCGCCGCGATGCTCGTCATGTCGCGCGACATGCGCACGCGTCTTCGCTGGCTGCCGCTGGCGGCGATGAGCGGATCGCTCGCGCTGTCGGTCGCTGCGCTGCTGGCCGTGTGGCCGGGCGGAGAAGAGCCCGTCTACCGCGCCTCGTTCGCCCTCGCACACCTCGGTGGCGCACCGCTCGCGATCGGGCTGAGGGTCGACGCGGTCTCCGTCGTGATGCTCATGGTCGTGACGGTCGTCGGCGTCTGCGTGCAGGTCTACTCGCTCGGCTACATGCACCGTGACCCGCGTCGGGGCTGGTACTTCGCCGTGCTGTCTCTGTTCTCGGCGGCCATGCTGCTGCTCGTGCTCGCCGGCGACTTCCTCCTGCTCTACATGTCGTGGGAGGTCATGGGCCTGTGCAGCTACCTGCTCATCGGCTTCTGGCACGAGCAGGACGGGCCGCGGCGCGCTTCGATCAAGGCATTCCTCACCACTCGCGTAGGAGATGTGGGATTCGCGATCGGACTCGCCGCGATGTGGACGTACGCGCACTCGTTCGATTTCGCGGTGGTCCTGCATGACACGCACTGGACCGCAGCCGCGGCCGCGGTGGTCTCGCTCGGTCTTCTGGCGGGCGCCATGGGCAAGTCGGCGCAGGTGCCGCTGCACGTATGGCTCCCCGATGCGATGGCGGGCCCCACTCCCGCCTCCGCGCTGATTCACGCGGCGACGATGGTCGCGGCGGGCGTCTACCTCGTGGCGCGCGCCATGCCGCTGTTCCACGCCGCACCCCCGTGGGTGCTGATCTTCGTGACCTGGGTCGGCGCGTCGACAGCCATGGTCGGGGCACTCCTCGCCATGGTGCAGTACGACATCAAGAAGGTGCTGGCCTACTCGACCATCAGCCAACTGGGCTACATGTTCATCGCGCTCGGAGCGGGGGGCGAGGGTGCCGCGCTGTTCCACCTGGTGACGCACGCGTTCTTCAAATCGCTGCTGTTCCTCGGAGCCGGGGTGATCATCCACGCGACCCGCACGCAGGACATCCGCGAGATGGGTGGCCTGCGCAAGGTCATGCCGTGGACGACGACGACATTCCTCTTCGGAGCCCTTGCGCTCTCGGGAGTCTTCCCCTTCTCGGGCTTCTGGAGTAAGGACGACATCCTGATGACGCTTTACGCCCGCGGTGAGTGGTGGTCGTGGGGCGCCCTGGTGGTCGCTCTGCTCGTGGCCGCGCTGACCGCCTTCTACATGACACGCGTGTGCATCCGCGTGTTCGCGGGCCGTGTGTGCTCGCTGGCGCGCGAGGGCCACGCCGAGATGGTGGTCCCGATGGCGGTCCTCGCCGCGATCACCGCGGTGATCGGATTCACTTCGCCCGCGTTCGCGGCATTCCTCGGCGAGGTCAGGGGCTGGCCCGATCTCGGTATGGCGGTCACGGGGTCCCTTGCCGCAACGGCCGGCATCGGTGCCGGCGTGTGGATCTACGGTTTCGCGGGCGTCGACACCCAGGCGCTTCGTCGCCGCTTCCCGCGTGTCTCCACCGTGCTCGACAACGGCTTCTACTTCGACCTGACCTACAATCGCGGCCTCGTCGAGGCCTTCATGTACGTCGCCGGGGTGTTGGCCCGGTTCGATGCCCGTGTGGTCGACGGCGTGGTCAACGGGGCCGCTCGGGCCTGGTCGCGCGCGTCCGATGCGCTGTGGGACTTCGACGGCCGCGGGATCGACGGCGCCGTCAACGGCCTCGGGTCGCTGGTCATCCGCGCCGGCGCTCGCGCCCGCGAGCTTCAGGCGGGCCGCGTACAGGGATACCAGCGCCTCGCCTACGTCGGCTTGCTCGCCCTGGTGTTGTTCTCGGTCCTGACTTCGCCGATCGGGATGCTCGCCGCCGCCGGCTGCGCGCTCGCGGTCCTGCTCGTTGTAGGCGCCATCATCGTGAGAGGGGCGTAGGTCAGAACATGTCCTATCTGCTGAGCGTCATCATCTTCCTGCCGCTGCTCGGGGCCGCGGTCTCAGCGCTGGTCCCGAAGGACCGGCCCGGTGCGGCGAAGTGGGTCGCGCTCGCGACCTCCGTGCTCGGGCTCGCGCTCACCGCTGCCGTGGTCGCGACCTTCGACCGCGCGTCCGGCGCGATGCAGTTCGTGACGAACGTCGTGTGGGTGCCGCAGGCAGGTGTGCACTACCACCTCGGCGTCGACGGCATCTCGATCACGATGCTCGCGCTCTCCTCGTTGCTCGGGCTCGTCGCGGTCATCGCGAGCTGGAAGGTCACCGACCGTGCGCCGGCCTACTTCGCGATGCTCCTTCTCCTGCAGGTGGGCATGAACGGCGTGTTCGTGGCGCTCGACTTCGTGCTCTTCTACATGTTCTGGGAACTCGTGCTCGTCCCGATGTTCTTCCTGATCGGGATGTGGGGCGGCGCGCGGCGTGAATACGCCTCGATCAAGTTCTTCATCTACACGCTGGCGGGCTCGGTGTTCATGCTCGTCGGGATGATCGCGCTCTACCTCAGCGCCGGGACGTTCGACATGGTCGAGCTGGCCAGGGCGGGTTCCTCCGGCGTGTTCGGTCTCGGCTTCCAGAACTGGGTGTTCCTCGCGTTCTTCCTCGGCTTCGCGGTGAAGGTGCCGGTCTGGCCACTGCACACGTGGCTGCCCGACGCGCACGTCGAGGCGCCGACCGCGGCGTCCGTGCTCCTCGCGGGCATCCTGCTCAAGATGGGCACCTACGGCTTCATCCGCGTCTCGCTGCCGATGCTGCCCCAGGCGAGTGCGGCCTGGGCGCCGTGGATCTCGGTGCTGGCCGCGATCTCCATCGTCTACGGGGCGGCCGTCGCCTTCGCGCAGACCGATCTCAAGAAGCTGGTCGCGTACTCGTCGGTGTCCCACATGGGCTTCGTGATGCTCGGGATCTTCTCGCTCACGGCCACCGGCCTCAACGGCGCGGTGGCGGTCATGTTCAGCCACGGCGTGGTGACGGGCATGCTCTTCCTCCTCGTCGGCATGGTCTACGAGCGCTCGCACACCCGCGAGATATCCAAGGTCGGCGGCCTGTCGGTCGCGATGCCGGTCATGGGCGGGCTGCTGGCGTTCGCGTCGTTCGCGTCGCTCGGGCTGCCGGGCCTCTCCGGCTTCGTCGGGGAGTTCCTCTCGCTCGTCGGCGCGTGGCAGAGCGCGGTCATCCCGCACTGGATCACCGTGGTGTCGGCCGTCGGCGTGCTGCTCGCGGCCGCCTACATGCTGTGGATGGTGCTCAGGGTCGTGCTCGGCACGCCTACCGAGGCGGTGCTGGGACTTCCCGACGTCACCGCGCGTGAGGTCGCCGCGCTCGCGCCGCTGATCGCGCTGACCCTGGTCGTCGGCGTGTGGTGGTCGAGCCTGCTCGGTTTTGTCGACCCCGCGGTCAAGGCGCTTCTCGCTCTCGTGACGGGGGCCGCGTAGCATGCCGGCCTGGACGCTCATAGCGCCCGAAGGTGTGCTCCTGTTCTGCGCGCTCCTCGCGCTGTTCGCGGACGTTCTCGTGCGGGGACGTGAGCGCGCCGCCGCGTGGATCGGCGCCGCCGGCTGTGCGCTGGCCGCCGGCGTGTCGCTGTATGCGGGTCGCGGGCAGCTGTTCGGCGGGCAGTTCTCCATCGACGGGCCGGCGCAGGTGGCGCGCACCGCGACGCTCCTGCTCGCGGCGGCGTTCCTGGTGTGGCTCGCCGGCGAGGGCCTGCGGCGGGGCAGGGTGCGCGAGTTCGCCGCACTCGTGTTGTTCGCGACCCTCGGTGCGCTGCTCATGGCCGCTGCGCGCGATTGGATCGTGCTGTTGCTTGCGCTCGAGACCGCGACGATGCCGGCATACGTGCTGATGGGCTTCGACCGCAGTGACGATCGGAGTCTCGAGGGCGCGCTCAAGTACTTCCTGCTGTCGATGGTGGCGAGTCTGCTGTTCCTCTACGGCGCATCCTTCGTCATCGGCATGTCCGGTTCCACCGCGTTCGCGGCGACGCGTCTGCAGGGCGGGACGATCGGGATCATCGCGGCCGCCTTCGTGTGTGCCGGGCTTCTCGCCAAGCTGTCCGCCGCGCCCTTCCAGTGGTGGGCGCCGGACGCCTACGCCGGGGCCCCTTCGGCCGCGGTCGCCTTCGTGTCCTCGGTGCCCAAGATCGCCGGGCTTGCCGCTTTCGCGCGCGTGGCTCAACTGCTCATGCCGCAGGTCCCGCAGGTCGGCCCGCTGCTTGTCGCGGCAGCGCTTGCTTCGATGTTTCTCGGCAACCTTGCCGCCTACCCGCAGACGGACGTGCGGCGCCTGATGGCGTACTCGGGCGTGGCGCACGCCGGATATCTGCTCGTGGGCCTCGCCACAGGGACGGAGGCGGGCTTGAGAGCGGCGGTGTTCTACGCGATCGCCTACGCCGTTCCATCGATGGGGGTGATGCTCGTCGCGGCCCGCCACGGGAACACGCTCGACGACCTGCGCGGTCTCGCGGCGCGGCGGCCGTGGGTCGCTTGGGCCACCGTGCTGATGCTCGTATCGCTGGTCGGCGTCCCTCCGCTCGCCGGCTTCACCGGCAAGCTCTACCTGTTCACTGCGGCGATGGGCGTGGGCCTGACGTGGCTGGCGGTCATCGCAGTGGCCATGAGCGTGGTCTCCGCGGGCTTCTACCTCAGGATCGTGCGCGCGATGTTCTTCACGACCTCAGCGAAGCCGGACATCGGAGGCGCACAGCCCGCGGCTTCCGCGGCGGTCATCGTCGCCTGCGCGCTCGCGGTCTTGGCGATCGGCCTCGCGTCCTCGCCGATCCTGTCCGCGATCTCTGCGGGACGCTGATCTCTCTCGCGGCGAGGTGGCGCTCGCCTGGATGCGTGGTGGAGAATCCGTGAAGGTCTGCGTCTCTCCGCCATCGAGCGGGTACGCTAGGAAGTGCCAGCTCCACCGCCGACCGGCTGCGAGGTGCGACCCCGATGGATGACCGGCAGGAGTTCGAGTCCGCTATCGCCCTCGGGTCCGATACCCGGTCCGCCTCCGAGGCTCCCTATGCCGTCGAGCCCGCCGCGCACGCTCCCGCGTCAGAGCCCGGGCCCGTCTCCGTCCGTACCCGCCGGACCGGAAGCGGGTTCGGCCGGTTGCTGATGGCCGCCCTGATCGGAGGGGTCGTCGGAGCTGCTGCGCTGTATCTGGGATTGCTCGCGATCGATCGCGGCGCGGTGCCCGGCCTCACCTCTCCGTCGTCGTCGGTACTTTCCACGATCGCGCCCGTACCCGTGCAGCCGATCGAGGCCGTCGCAGCCAGGATCGTCCCCTCGGTCGTCAACATCGCCATCGAGCAGCAGGACGCCTTCGGGACTTCGAGCGGCGTCGGGAGCGGCGTCATCATCCGCTCCGACGGCTACATCCTCACCAACAACCACGTGGTCGAGGGGGCGACGCGGCTCGTCGTGAGACTCGGGACCGTCGATCTGGTCGCGCGTGTGGTGGGGGCCGATCCCGGGTCCGACCTCGCCGTGCTCAAGATCGACCGCACCGGCCTGCCCGCCGCGACCCTCGGCAGCTCCGCAGGATTGCAGGTGGGGGAGGGCGTCGTGGCGGTCGGCAGCCCCTTCGGACTCGATAAAACGGTGACCTCCGGGATCGTCTCGGCGCTGCATCGGACCAATCTCACACAGGGGCAGTCCGGCGTCACCGCCTACACGAACCTCATCCAGACCGACGCGCCGATCAACCCCGGAAACTCGGGAGGTGCGCTAACCGATCTCACGGGTGCCGTGGTGGGGATCAACACCCTCATCTATTCGCCGACGGGGCAGCTCGGCAGCTCACAGTCGGCGGGCATCGGGTTCGCCATACCGATCGACTTCGCCAAGACGATCGCCGACCAGCTGATCGCCGGCAAGAAGATCACCCACCCCTACCTCGGCCTGTCGACGGCCACGGTCAACGAGGCGTTCGCGCAGTACTACGGCCTGCCGGTCAGTGGCGGGGCGCTCGTGCAGCAGGTCTCTCCCGGGTCGCCCGCCGCTGCTGCCGGTATCCGCGTGGGCGACATCATCGTGCGTGTCGGCGATCAAGTGGTCGCGACCTCGGAAGACGTCCTGGTCGCGGTCCGCGGCGGCAAGATCGGCCAGTCGGTGCAGATCGAGTCGGTGCGCGGAGACAAGCATGTGACCGTCGAGGCCACCCTGACATCCGATGCCGGGGCGCAATGAAGCTGAGGATCGCGTGTGTCGGCCGGCTCAAAGAAGCGCACTGGCGCGCCGCGTCCGATGAGTACCTCAAGCGGATGCGCCCGTACGCCACTGTCGAGGTGGCCGAGGTGGGCGATCGTGACATCACGGCCGATGCAGGCCGCGCCATGGCTGCGGAGGGCGCCGATCTGTTGCGCGCGATCCCGGACTCGTCCTACGTGTTCGCCATGGACCTCACGGGTCGTGAGGCAACGAGCGAGCGGCTGTCGGCCGATCTGGCGCGGCTGATGGTCGACGGCAGGAGCGACATCACCTTTGTGATCGGCGGGAGCGCGGGGTTGTCTCCCGCGGTGCTGCGGCGTGCCGACGAGCGGCTCGCGCTGTCGCAGATGACGTTGCCGCATCAGCTGGCCCGGGTGGTGCTGCTCGAGCAGCTCTATCGGGCGTTCCGCATCATGCGCAACGAGCCCTATCACCTCTGACCGCGGGTGCCTACTTCCAGGACCACGCGTCCACGAGGATCTCGCCGTTCGACAAGACGACCGTGTAGGTCGTGGTCAGCGGAGTGGGCTTCCAGTCTTCCGCCACGGTGACGGTGTACTCCGCGCCACGCGCTTGGGCCGACACGACGCGGTAACTCAGCAGTAGGGCCGTCTGATCGGCACCGTTGAGCCAGGAGCTGTGCGCCGATCGGAAACGCTCGGTGGTGAGCAAGCGCACGGTCGTCGCGTCGCCGGCCTGACGGGCCTGGAGCAGCGTGCCGACGATGTCGCGTGCGGTGACGTTCGACAGGGCAAGGGCCTGTGGCGCGGTGGTCACCTCCCGAGCCACCTGCCAGCTCGAGATCAGCCATGTGTCGTCCACCAGGCGCAGGCGGAACTCGACCTCACCCTGTCGGGGAGCGATCACCGGGCGGCTCTCGCGTCCGTAGACGTCGGCCGTCCCGCTTCCCACCACGGCCCGTGCGATGGAGAAGTCCGTCGTAGTGGTCGACTCGACCTGAGCGGGCGCGGTCCCGCCGGAACCCTGCGGGTACACGTAGGGGCTGACGGTGACCGACTCTCCCGCATCGACCGCGGCGTAGAAGCCCCGGATGGTCTGGGCGATCGCCGCCCGGATGGGATCGACCGGTAGCGTCGGTTCGACCGAACGCGTGGACACGTTCGAGGCGGGAGGGGCGGTGGGGCGCCCGGCCGGGCGGAGCAGGACCGCGACGAAGGCCACGAGGAACAGCGCCGTCAACGCGATCGCGAAACCCACGCGGACGCGGCGGATCGGGGGCTCGGAGACGGGATGCGCGGCGGCGCATCCCGGGCAGGCTTCAGATCCGTCCTCGATGGTGGTTCCGCACTCGGGACACTGCATGGTTGCGATCCTCTTGTCTCTGCCCGACCGTTCGCCCGAGCGGGGTGTCTGAAGATGATACCGCCCCCGCGCAGCGCTGAGACGATGCTAGACTCAGCGTGCGGTTCATGGCGTCGGTGGAGGGGGTTGGCCGTGATCGGTCCCGGTTCAGTCGTGGGGTTCGTCGGCACCGGAGTGATGGGCTCGGCCATGGCCGGGCACCTGCTCGATGCCGGCTACAAGCTTCGCGTACACAACCGCACGGCCTCCAAGGCCGCTTCGCTCGTCGAGCGCGGCGCAGTGTGGTGCGCGACTCCCGGGGATACCGTGGTCGGTGCTCAAGCGGTCATCACGATCGTCGGCTACCCGGCGGATGTCGAAGAGGCCTACCTGGGGGACGGCGGCATCGTGGCCAGCGCGGCGTCGGGAACCATCCTCATCGACATGACGACTTCGACGCCGTCACTCGCCATGCGCATCGCGCGGGAGGCGATGGGACACGGTCTCGCCGCGCTCGACGCTCCGGTCTCGGGTGGCGACGTGGGGGCGCGCAACGCGCGGCTCACGATCATGGTCGGCGGGGACGCCGACGCGTTCGCCGCAGTCGAGCCCATGCTGCGGATACTGGGCCCCAACGTCGTGCTGCAGGGCGGTGTGGGCGCGGGCCAGCATACGAAGATGGCCAACCAGATCGCCATCGCCGACAACATCATCGGGGTGTGCGAGTCCCTCGTGTACGCGGAGGCCGCCGGGCTCGACCCGCGCCTTGTGCTCAAGTCGATCGAGGCCGGTTCCGCCGGGTCGTGGCAGCTGACCAACTACGCGCCGCGGATGCTCGAGGGCGACTTCGCACCCGGCTTCTACGTGAAGCATTTCATCAAAGATATGAAGATCGCAAAGGCGGAGGCGGAGCTGCGCGGAACGATCCTTCCGGGGCTGAGTCTCGCGCTCGAGATGTTCGAGGAGCTGGCCGCGCGCGGTGGCGGGGACCGCGGCATCCACGCGCTCTATCTCATCTACAAGGGGCGCGCGGTGCCGAGCTACTACATCGGACCGGACGCTTAGGCTCACATAGCCGTCTCATCCCTCGCAGTCTCCGGCCCGGGTCGCGCGCCATGCTCCCCGGAGGGCGCAGCGTCGAGTGGTATCCTTACTCCTCAAAATCTGAAGCCGCCACGAGCCTGTAGGGACCCGCATGAGAGAGATGTTGCGTACGCTTCTGGACGACGCGATCCGCGGCGCCATCGACGCCGGAGAGCTGCATCTCGATTCCGTGCCTGAGATCGGGTTCGAGCGTCCGCGCGACCTCGCACACGGCGACTGGGCGACCAATGTCGCGCTCAAGAGCGCCAAGGCAGCCGGTACGAGCCCGCGCGCGATCGCCGATGCCATCGCGGCGCGCGTGGCCGGGCACCCGGACATCGACACCGTCGAGGTCGCCGGTCCCGGCTTCATCAACCTCCGCCTGTCCGCCGCGGCGCTGCGCAGGCAGGTCGCCCTCGTGCGGGTGGCGGGCGAGGACTGGGGCCGCGTGGATCTCGGTCGCGGCCGTCGCGTGCAGGTCGAGTTCGTGTCCGCCAACCCCGTCGGCCCGCTGCACGTCGGTCACGGCAGGTGGGCCGCGCTCGGCGACAGCATGGCGGCGGTCCTGGCTCACGCGGGGTGGAAGGTCGAGCGGGAGTTCTACGTCAACGACGCCGGCGTGCAGATGGACATCTTCGCCAAGTCGGTGGCGGCGCGGTACTTGGAGCTGTGCGGCCGCAAGGTCGAGTTCGCCCCCGAGTGGTACCAGGGTGCCTACATCACCGAGATCTCACGCGAGATCTTCGATGCGGAAGGCGATGTCTGGGCCGACTCCGACTCCGACGCGCGGGAGTCGTACTTCAAGGAGAAGGCCTACGCGCAGGTTCTCGCGCATCTGCAGCACGTGCTGCACGGTATGGGCGTCGACTTCGATGTGTGGTTCTCGGAGCGGACGTTGCACGTGAAGGGCGACGACGGCCTGTCCGAGGTGCAGCGCGGCATCGAACAGCTGCGCGCGCTCGGCCACATCTACGACCTGGACGGGGCGGTGTGGTTCCGCTCGACGGAGTTCGGTGACGACAAGGACCGCGTGCTGCTCAAGGCGGACGGCGAGTTCACCTACTTCGCTGCCGACATCGCGTACCACAAAGACAAGTTCGAACGCGGCTTCGACCGCGTCATCAACATATGGGGCGCTGACCACCACGGTTATGTGGCGCGTATGAAAGCCGCTGTCGCCGCGCTGGGATACCCGGGGCGACTCGATGTCGTCATCGGCCAGCTGGTGACGCTGCTGCGCAACGGCGAGGTCGTGCGCATGTCCAAGCGCACCGGCGAGATGGTCACGTTCGAGGAACTGCTCGACGAGGTCGGTGCGGACGCCGCGCGCTACTTCTTCCTGCGCCGCAGCACCGACCAGCCGCTCGACTTCGACATCGGCCTCGCCAAGGAGCAGAGCCCGGACAACCCGGTCTTCTATGTGCAGTACGCGCACGCGCGCATCTGCTCCATCTTGCGCAAGGCCGCCGGGGTGACCGCTGATGAGTCCGCTGTCGCCGCCGAGGCGGCCGCCCGGCTTGCGCCGGCGGACGTGGCCCTCGACGCGCTGGACGATCCTTCCGAGTTCGCGCTGATCCGCAAGCTTGCCGAGTTCCCGGAGGTCGTCGAGCAGGCGGCCGACCTGCTCGCACCTCACAAGCTCGCGCACTACGCCGAGGACCTTGCCGGCGCGTTCCACCAGTTCTACACGCTGTGCCGTGTCGTCACCGACGACATGGCACTGACCGCGGCGCGCATCGCGCTCGTCGACGCGACACGTCTGACGCTGGAACGCGTGCTCGCGCTCCTCGGCGTCAGCGCACCGGAGAGGATGTAGCCATGGGCTTCGACACACTCGAGGAACCCGTCCCCGCCGAGCCGCTCGATCCGAGCGCGGACCTGTCGTCGGTGCTGCCGATGACGGCCAGCATCCGTGAGGGTCATCTGTGGGTGGGCGGCGTCGACATGGTGGAGCTCGCTCGCGAGCAGGGCACGGCGCTCTACGTCATGGACGAGGAGCAGATCCGCCACCAGCTCCGCGAGTTCCGCTCGTGGACGTCGTTCCACTGGACCGAGGTCGAGACCGTCTACGCCGCCAAGGCGTTCATGTGCAAGGCGATGTGCCGCATCGTGCACGAAGAGAGCTGCATGCTGCTGTGCGCCTCAGGCGGCGAACTCGCCATCGCTCTGGCCGCCGGGGTGCCCGCGAACCGCATCCAGGTGCACGGCAACAACAAGACCATCGAAGAGATCGCCGAGGCGGTGGAGGCCGGCGTCGACCGCATCATCGCCGACTCCCAGCTCGAGCTGCGTCGGATCAGTGCGATCGCATCCGCGCGAGGGCTCGAGCAGGCGGTCCTGCTGCGCGTCACGCCCGGTGTGAAGCCCGACACGCACGGTTACATCCAGACGGGCCAGGAGGACTCGAAGTTCGGCTTCGGACTCAACCACGGGCTCGCCATGGAAGGCGTGCGTGTCGCCGCCGCGCTTCCCGGCGTGCGCTTCGCCGGGCTGCACATGCACATCGGCTCGCAGATCTTCGCGCTCCAGAGCTACAGCAAGGCGATCGAGGTCATGGTCGACTTCATGCGCCGGGTCCGCGAGGAGACCGGCGAGACCGTGCGCGACCTCGACGTGGGTGGTGGCATCGGCATCAAGTACGGCCTCGCCGACGAGCCGTCGACCATCGAGCAGTTCGGCAAGGTCGTCGTGGATGGCATCAAGGCGGAGTGCGAGCGCAACGGCCTGCCGGTGCCGCGCATCCTCATCGAGCCGGGACGCGCTGTGGTGGCCAATTCGGGGATCACGCTCTACACGGTGGGCGTCGTGAAGGAGATTCCGGGGATCCGCACCTATGTGGCGGTCGACGGCGGCATGACCGACAACATCCGGCCCGCGCTCTACGGCGCGCGTTACGAGTGTCTCGTCGCCAACAAGGCCGACCGCCCGCGCACCGAGATCGTCACTGTTGCCGGCAAGCACTGCGAGACGGGCGATCTCATCGCTCGCGATACGCCGCTCCAGCCCGTGGAGACGGACGACATCGTGTGCGTGTGCTCGACCGGGGCGTACTGCCAGTCGATGTCGAGCAACTACAACAAGCAGGTGCGTCCCGCCGTGGTGTTCGTGCGTGACGGCGAGGCGCGCGTGGTGGTGCGACGCGAGACCTACGACGACCTGATGCGCTGCGACGTCGGGTAGCGCGTCGCGGTCTGTACGAAGCGATGCGAAGGGACCGCCACCTTTACCAGGTGACGGTCCCTTCGCTTACCCGCTTATCTGCAGGCCACGCGGGTCGTGCGCGGCGAGTCGGATACTTCGCGGTGAGTGCGCGGTGGTGTGACTAGTCTCGCCCGTGCGAGGCCTTCAGGCTCTGCATGACGGTCGTGTGCTGCGAGGTCTTATGCTGCGAGACCTTGTGCTGTACGGCCTTGTGATGCTTGTCGGCGTGGTGCGCCGCCTTGTGATCCTTGAGCTGGAAGGTCGTACGGTGGTGCTGCACGTCGAAGGTGCGCGTGAGGACGTGTCCATTGGACAGCGTCACGGTCACCGTGTACGCGCCGTAGGGCAGGTTCTTGAACGTGACCCAGCCATGCGAGTCCGCGGTGGCGGTCACGCTGACGCCCGTCGCGACGTTCACGATAGTGGCGGTCGAGGCTGCGACGCCATGGCCAGTGCGGGCCATGATGTGGATCCGAACGGTCCCGTTGACGGTAGCGGTCGCCGTCGGTACGGGGGTGGGCTCCGGGGTGATGGTGGGATCCGGAGTGGGCGTCGGAGTCGGCGTCACGGTGGGCTCAGGAGTGGGCGTCGGAGTCGGCGTCGGCGTCGGAGTCACAGTGGGCTCAGGAGTGGGTGCCGGGGTCGTCGCGACCGGGTTGATGACCACCGAATTGGAGCCATCGGCGCTGTCGACACCATAGACCGTGTACGCCTGGCCGACGGCCACGACGATGTTCCCGCCGGATGCGGTGGCGCTGGCGATCTTGGTCGTTCCGCTGAAGACCGCGTAGCCCTTGACGGCGGATCCGCCTGCAACGGCGACCTGGTACGTCGCGGTGGCTCCGTTGTTTGAGAGCTCGGTAGCGGTGACGGTGATGGCCGCGTTGTGCGCATGGCACGTGGTGCAGATGCTCGTCTTCGTGGGGAACGCGTAGGCGCTGGTGGCGAAGGCTGCGATCAAGCCTACGGCAGACATCGCCACGATCCCAAGTACGATTCGATTCCTCAAATTCGACCTCCAAGGTCCGTGATGCGGCTGCCGAGACACGGCAGCTCCGTTGTCCTTGCCTGGCCATCATCGGGTGGCGCCGTGAGCGTCGCGTGAGAGGAGCATGAGGTAACTCTTATGCGGCGCGCGCTCGTGCGCCGGGAGACCTACGACGACCTCCTGCGCTGCGACGTCGGCTGATCGCCCGGCGCTTAGGAGACAGGCTGGTGCGCCGTGAGGACGGGCGTTAGCGCTCCCGTCTCAGGATCGGGCCGCCTGGCGGGCTACTCCCCGGCGACCCGAGGTGATGGCTCTGTCCTGAATCGACATCGCCAGCTTGGCGTGTCTATACTGTGGAGAATGTGTGTGGCGCTCATACCGAGCGTCGGGGGTGTCAACGAGGGCAGGGGGCATTATGGGCAAGGAGCACGGGTCGCTCCGCAGTTCAGCCAAGATCGGCGCGTTCGTCGCGATCTTGGCACTGGCGATGAGCGTTCCAAACATCGCGCTGGCCGCTATGCAGCCGGTCTACCGCTTCTACAATGTTGTGAAGGGCGTTCACTTCTACACGGCCTCTGAGACGGAGAAGGCGAACGTCGTCGCGACGCTCTCGTCCATCTACCGCCTCGACGGGGTCGCCTACACGATCGACACCTCTGATCCCGCAAACAGCCACCCGCTGTATCGCTTCTACAACGTGGTCACCGGTGTCCACTTTTACACGTCCTCCGAGACGGAGAAGGCGAACGTCATCGCGACGATGGCGTCCACCTACCGTTTCGAGGGAGTGGCCTACAACGTGTCAGCCGACACGTCGGGTCTACCGGTCTACCGCTTCTATAACGTCAAGAAGAAGGTCCACTTCTACACGGCCTCCGAGACGGAGAAGGCGAACGTCATCGCGACGATGGCGTCCATCTACCGCTATGAGGGCCCCGCGTTC